>JAEEGL012549955.1_pt1 | contig 41640 bp, 38 predicted proteins | sample 9134231 | NCBI WGS metagenome assembly JAEEGL01 (sample SAMN16246548, study PRJNA631951) | gut metagenome | biome: gut microbiome; feature: rumen; material: fiber-attached | host: Bos | place: Iran: Karaj | collected 2018-10
GGGGATGACTAAATCCTTGATTTCGTTTCCTTCAATGTCAATCAAGATAACAGGCCTGTAACCAGTAATAACAGGAGGTGTACCAACCTGGAAAACTAAACCACTGATATGGCTATATATTAACGAGATGGTGTTGCTATTGCAAAAAGCTGACAAGTCGGATACAACGATGCTGATATCAGTTATCTTATTACAGCCTTTGAAAGCATCCCAACCAATCGTAGACAGGTTGCCGCCAACTGACAAAGAAGTCAAACTGCTACAATCAACGAATATTTTAAATATTGATAATCAGCTACTTATATCTTAAACGGTAGAAAAGCGGCGTTGGTGATTCTTGGATACCCCAAAAGTACAAAGATTTAACGTATTTAACATTCTTAAACGGTCTATGGATTCAAGGAATGAAGTTATTGCTGTTGATCATACAAAACTTATGGGACAGTATATCGGCCAGACCGAAGAGAATATGAAGACTGTCCTTGAAGAAGTAAAAGGTAACATCCTTTTCATTGACGAAGCCTATACGCTTTTCACTGGTTCTGATGACCATAAGGACTTCGGAAGACGAGTCATAGATTCGTTACCTACCGTTCTTTCCCAGCCAGATTCTGACATGCTAATTGAAATTGTATTTACTGGTTATACCAAAGAAATGGATGTTATGCTCAATACAAATCCCTAACTTGCTGGCCGTTTCCCCTATCAGTACTATTTCGAGGATTACTCTTTTAGACAATTGTTGGAAATCGCCAAGCGTCTTTTTTAAGCGCGAAGAGTATTCACTATCCGACGAAGCTGAAGCAGAAATGCAAAAGAGCGTTATATGTAAATACAACAACATTTAAGATTATGGCCAAGATTATGATATATTTCACTTAATAGTCCACTCATTACATAAGTAATGAATGAATAAAGTGAGAATTATGAGACACGGAAAAAGAAAACGGAATACTCCCATCGCCACATTAATCAGGAACTACATCAACAAGAAAAGCGGTAAGGTTTCTGAATCACGGGAGGAGATACAGTGGCGTTTCAACTGGCTCGACTGGAAAGATCAGAAAAAGATATTGAATGCTTTCCTGGAATCGGGGAAGTCTGACAGAGAATGGGCATACGGCAAGGTACTTGACTTTTGGGATGATTCATTTCTGCCTAAAGTCAAGGAGCTATGGGAGACTTACCACGAGTATAAGTGTTCTTGGACAGTGATTCGTTATTTCCCATTAGAGTACATTTCTGAGCACATCGATGACTTTACCGATGAGCGTGACTATTTCTTCGTATGCCTGCGTTTGGCCAAGGATAAGAGTTATATTATCGATCGAACCAGACTGTCGAATACGGATTATTTGGCCTTATTGTACCATACAGGACGCGACATCTCTGCCGACGATGCCCTCGATACCCTTTTCGCCATCGTTCATGACTGCTGTTATACTGATGCGTTCATGATGAAACTGGAACGACTTGACAGAGCCAAATATCGTGATGTGATTACTCCTGGCAACTTCCGTGAGGTCAATCTTGCCTTTTACTATGTTGTAAAGCTCCAGCAATATGAAGCTGCAGGTCAGTTCAAGAATTGGAACGAGGCAGTAGAGGAAGCTATCTACAATAGTCCTGAGTTTAAGTCCATTGACAAAAACGACTTCTCATTCGATTTCCAGTACGAGCAACGCCGTGTCGAGGTGGCCAAGATCTATGGCTTTCAGGCACTCGATGACAAATACAAGCTCCCATCAGACCCAACAGTAGAGGAAATGCGCGATTCTTACGAGAAGGGCATTGAATGGTCAAGGAAGTATCGTGAGCAAGCTGCTGAAACTCTCCCACCCTCTGCTTTGGACTTCCTGCCCATGGAGCCAGAAGGAGAAGACCCGTTACCTTTTTAACGAATATGGCAAAATACTTCACGGAAAGGACGATGCAGAGACTACAGCTCAGAGAGGATCTCTCTGACCGCTGTTTCAGAAGATTGCTCAGACTTGAATTGGCATATAGTCTGAGTATGTCTTTTCACGCCTATCTGCTTATGAGAAGCTATGGAGAGTTTTCCACCAGCGACCCTGCTCCTATAAATGATGCCGAACAATTTGTTGACATGTTGAATCAGTGGTGTGGCACAGAGCTCTCAATCTCTGACTATTATGATACTGTCAGAACCAGCACAGACATGAGTATTGTATACTACAAGTACTACAAAGACCTGCAGGAGATTCAGAAGAGTAGCCGTTATCACCTTGATTTGTCCGAACAACTATTCAAAGAACTCTATGAGGAATATCACAAATATCCGCTCGTCGAGGTGATGTTCTTCTATTATAGCCGTATTAGCCGTACTTTATTCAGCTACATGTGTAAACACTTGACATATCAGGAATGTATGGACAGAATCATGAATCTGAAACTGTTTGAGAACCAAAGGCCAATGGACAGCATCATGTTGAAGAAGATGATTGAGACTGGTCAGAAATGGATTAAACGGTACGGAGAATTGGCACAAGCCCAACTGGACGAGATTGAAAAGAAAAAATAGAAAGCAGGGAGCAACACCTCTATAGATGCTGCTCCTTGTTTTACTCATACTCCTCGAACTCGGACCAATCGTATGCCAGAACTTCTTCTGGAATGGTATCGGTCAGTTCATAGAACTTTCGAAACTTTGCTTGGTACCTGTAATAGTGGACAAACATCGTCAGATACTTGTTGTTCTTGGGATTCTCCTCATCCGATAACAGGAAGGTATATTTCCCTTTCTGGATGATGTCTGTATAAGTGGGGGCAATATCCATCCGGTGCTGCTCCAGGTCATAAACTCCCCATCTGCCGTTCTTTAATACCTTAACGTAAGGCTTTGACGGTTGTAGTTGGTAGATCTCCTCATAATCAGCATTGAGGACTATTCCATAACGGTCTCTGATTCCAAGTTTGTCTTTGCCATCGTCAACGACCCACAACCCATTGATAGCCCGATCATAGTATCTATACTTCGACCTCATACCTACATGTGTAGCAGTATAGAGATTGTATCCGATGCAGAGAGGCTGAATAAAGACGGCAATAGCAAGGGGAAAAAATAGCAGTGTTTTCCAGTTGAGCCCTTTTAAGAAACAGACATAAGCAATACAGCAAAGATTGAGAGCGAGTGCAATAATCTTGAGTTCGTGGTCGAAGAATTGTGCCCACCAAAACACAAAGGAACCTGTCACTAAAATCAAGGCATCCCGGCTCAGGAAGGGCATGTTTTCAAATCGCAAGATGACATACAGCAACAATACTGGCAGTGTCAAGGCTCCAACAAAGCCAAGATAGCCAGGGTTTTCGCGTCCTATTAGGAATGCCGTCAGCATTATCAGAGACAACAAGCCATAATATCTTGCCTGTCTGTCTCTCCATATCGGGATGAAACCCTCTGGATTTTCCTTGTAGCGATGATGCTCAACTATGATTGGCACTAACGACATGAGCAATGTCCATACCCACCAGTATGGTGGCGATGACGGTTCCCTGACGAACTCATAGCAATACGCATACAGGGACACGCCAACGGTATACTTTATCACTGTTTTCCAGCCTGGCATCATACTAAACTTGACTGTTTTCAACTTCAACAGTGAGAACAAACTAATAATTATGGGATAGCCAACAAGCCAAGCATAGCCTATATTGGCTATCAACTGCCCTGTTTCTTTATCTGACGTATAATAATAGCCTGCATAGAACAATTTAGGAGCAGCACCTCCAAAAATCATACAGGTATAGTCTACCATTCTCACAATAGGTAGCGCAATAACGAAATCGCGATGCTCGTAGAACAACAATAAGACAGCAAATGCGATTGCAGAATACAGCCCCCACCCTATTCGTTTATATACCAAGAATGAAAGCCAAATCCTCATAACGACCAACAGTAGAGGGACCATCAAAGCCCTAATGCTGAATCCCCATGTGGAAAACATGAACAGCCCCCAGATGCTGCACAGCAGGAGGTCAAATACAAATAAGCACTTCTCAGTCCCTTTTATCATTTCAGCTTTCTTCATTATAATTTGCCATTATTAGTCCTCTTCTTCATCCGAATCTGAACTGTCCTCGGAGTGGTAACGCTTAGGCATCATCAGTGCTTCCTCAATCATCGTTTCATTACCGAAATAATTCTGACCAAAACGATTGAGATTTGTTCTGCCGCCAATAGCAGCAGCACAGTTCATGGCAAACACATCATCAGGATGATCAGCAATTCGCTTTAGGCAAGAGACATAACACATCTTCCGGAACTCGTTATAAAAGGGATTGGGGATTGCAGAATCCCTTGACATACCAAAGAACATTGTCTGGCAGAGTGCTCGCCATGTTACCCATATACGGTTCAGAATGGGACTGTAGTTCCTGCTCTTCATCAGTACCATACCTACACCTACAAGCCATTCATTCTCAATGACCGACTTGTCGCAATTTGCCCAATTTCTCCACAAAGAACATTGTTCGTCGAAGCTTTGGCATGCAGCAAGTTCACCCAAAATAACCTTAAGCTGGTCATCCTCACTTGCATTAAGGTATCGTTGGAACTTGTCCATGGCCATACCTTCCGCGATTTCATGTATACTATCCAACGACTGTACAAAGGCTTCTTCATCTTCATAGAACTTGTATGCCTTACTCTCAATGACATCTCCATACGATATCACACGATCCATTACATCTACATTCTCCTCCCATTGTTCAGGTGAAATCGCAATTAGCAGAAGAACTGAATCCTTCAGGTTCTGAGCTGCTTTACGGACGTCCTTGTCATGGATGAAGTTAACGCTGATACCTTGGATGCTTTTCCTTACATCCTCGTCATCTCTCAAAAGATCTGCTGTATGTCCCCGATACCACACCTCAAAATTGCTGTAGATATTCCATGCAAAGGAGCAACTGTTATAAAAGTCCTCTGCATTAGCGAGAAACGGCTGTTTAGAATGGGCATACTCTGGAACACGAAGGACAAACGATGTGTCTTCAAACAAATAGAACTCATCTTCAGGAATTCCTGGAGTAATTTTTGACCACAAGATAGTGTACTCATCATCACCCTCATAATTCTGCTGCCATTCATAGGCCTGCAGAATGAAAGACAAGTCAACTGGGTCTTTGTATTCGAACAGATCAGTATGTTCTTTCTTCTCACAACTGATAAATGACACCGTTGACAATAAGGCAAACAGAAAACATTTGATAGCCATAATATAATTCTCCTCTATTGTTTAAGTTCTGGTAACGAAGCTACTTTTCTTGCAATATCCATTAGCGTGTAGTGTGACGTGAGACTGTCACCGGCTATCCGGACATATATCCTGTACCTATCTAACGAATCGGGGACATTAACAGCATAGCTTATTGATCGCTTCAACATATCATTATACACTTTGACAGAGTCGTTGCTAAAGAACTGGCCAGCTTCCACTAACACACTATCATCAGCAATGAAGCGCTCTGGGTAGTAATTCAAGAACGGATTGCCATACATACACACACGAACATCTGCAATAGTCTTTCCATTTTGCAAGTCCGTAATCGTTATTTGCCCTCTGTCATCATAGCCACTGCCACACTCTGCAAAATGATTATCAATAATCTCTCTTACATTATGTTGCAAATCTTCTTTGATGTCAGGCTCGTTGACAAACTCATTGTTGAGAACATCATAGTAGCGCGTATATCCGTCTTTCTGCATAGGAAACACGTATGACCATTTATAGGGAACATTTGTACCACTACCAATGTGCTCATACTTTGGTTTTATCAGCAAACCATAACGATCACGAAGGCCATAGAACTCTCCTGTGCTGTCTGTGACATAGAGAATCCCTTTGAACGGACTCAGATAAGAAAAACCGCTCCGAGCATAGTTGATGCAGGCATATTGATTATAGCCTATAGAGAAGGACGGCAGTATTATTCCAAGATACATTACCGTACAGATGGTAAGAAGGAAACTCTGAGTATTCTTATATAGTCGCGTTCCTACAAAAATGACAAGCCCAAAGCTGACAAGCAGTAATGATGCCCTCCATGTTCCTGAAAGCAACTGACCATACCAAAAGATGGCCATACTAATGACCAGTACCCATAGGAACTCAGACTTTTGGCGAAGATAGTGGCACAAGAGCCAATATGTAAGAGGAGCTGCTGTAAAACACATCACCTGACACAAATGTGGAGTCATAGACATACCCGTCAGGAATGTCAAAAACATAACTCCAAGGATTGCTGAGCAGGTTTTGGTCATCCGGTTGCGCCACAAAATGGCGCCAAACAGATCTTTCCATGTCAAATCTGTACGTCTCAGTTTCCCCAAAGAGAATAGTGCATATACAAATGGAGCGGCAAAGATCCAAAAGAACAGGCCTATCCCTAATGCGTTCTTCGCAACCTTGTTATATTCCAAACCTGTCAGGCAAAAGAAATAGCTTGCTATTGTTCCAATAGTTATATCCTCATAATATACTAACACACTGGATAGCAATGCAAAGATGCCAAGAGGCAGCCATGAACGCTTTTCCCGGAAATAAAGGGAGAATGACACGACAAACCGCATCATTACTCCCAAAACGGAGAAGGCGAAGGCTGGACAGGACCAGCCGTCCCTTCCTCCAAGCAGACTGAGCATCCAAAGAGAGCAGATGCTCAGGTCAAGCAATAACAACTTTGACTTCATATAGACGATTCTTTTAGTTTGCAACAGCTGCTGTATCAACTACCTCGATGACTTCATCGACTTCCTCATATTGTCGAGTAAACATGGGCTGTAACTGATATGTTTCTACGAGCAAATCCATAGTCTGAGCGAATATAGGACCACACATCCCGCCAGCGCTTGCTGGAAGACCTTCCTTTTCTAACACCACCATGATAGTGTAAAGAGGATCATCTGAAGGAAAATATCCGCATAACTCCATTCGCCGATGATTCCCTTGGGTGATAAAAGTGCGCCCACAAGCAGATACTTTTGTATAAAAGCGGCCAGCCTTGCGCATGAGGCCTTGTGAAACACAATGCTCAAGACCAGTCTGTAATTCCTTTATATACTGAAGCGCAGCAATCTGTTCCTGGAGAACAATACCGTCCTCACCCTCTGAAACCAATTCTACCATTTTTCCGTTATTGGCGACTGCATTGTAAAAGGTCAGGATTCCCATAGCTTCATTGGGTTTACCGGCAAGGAAAGAAGAAATTTGGGCTTCATATTCCGCAAAATTGCTTCCCCACACATGCTCTTTAGCCATTGTGAAAGCAACTTGCGAGCGGACTTCTAATGCACGCTCAAGAGAAATGCTGCCATAGCCGCCTCGTCGCCAATTGTGGTCATGTACTTCACCATAAATGCCACAGCCTGTATCAAACACATACTCTGGACTTACCCTCCCACTTGATAACAGAGCAAGATAAGTAGAGCCGGTCTCCATCTCACATTGCTCATTGTCATAAGTGTCTGTATAGGGAATGAACTTCTTTCCCTTAAACTCATATCCTACGTTGGCCTTTATCTTTCCGGTCTTTGTCTCCACGACATATACCATCGCTTTTGACCACCTTCTATATTCTTCTACATCCTCTTGAAGCAGCTCTGTGATAGCAGATTCTAATTTAGGGTCAGCATGCTTTATGACCTCTGGCTCAGCAGTTTTCATACCAGCAAGCACCTCCAAACGCTCGATGTCCCTCTCGCTTAGTTCCAAGTTTCCACCATTCCGATGATAGCCTAGAAGCCACCAGGCACCGTCCCTGCCTAAACAAGCATTCTTGTCTGCTTTCAAATAGTAGTATGCAGCCCGTTTTTCGTCCTTTAAACTTTCGTCATCCTTTCCTGAATAGATTTTTCCAAGACAGGCGTTTGCTATGGGCATCTTGTCCGACAAGGCAATGAGTTTGGTAATATTAGGATTCTTGCTGTTATGCCAATCGGGAACACAAAGATAGAGTCCTGCAAAACCGCTTCCTTTCTCTGCAGCAAGTTCCAAAAGGCTCTTTCCATCTTCTACATTACCTTGCTCAGTGAGAACAATACCCTTTACAGTATAACCTTCCGGACAATCCTGCTCAATCAACTTCTCGGCCATTACTAGGGCTTGGTCATGATGTCCTCTACTAAATTCCTCCATCGCATCAAACACCATCTTATACTCTGACTCAGTAGGCAAAGAGAAAATGTAGTCCTCCATACGCTTGATACCTCCATATTCATCAGCGAAAGAAGCCATGCCAAGCATACTGATAAAGTCCTGCTTGACTCCGTTTCCATCACGATAGCAATCGGCCAACTTTACATAGGCTTCGCCATCACCCCAACGTGCCTTCTCAATAAGAGCACTCACTTCACTTGCAGCATCCTGCTCTACAGGCCTGCTGGCCACCTCATCCACAAGTAGCTGGTCAGAACAACTGACTAATACCAAAGCTACCACAAAGAATAAATACTTTTTCATATTTCAATCTTTTGTTTATGTAATACTTTTCTGTCTTTCATTAATATGGTGGGGATAAATCTACATAATCTAACACTTTTATTCTGATATTCTTTTCACTTCTTCAACCCCTTCTATAGTGGACACGTGTTCTAAAATTGTCTGTAGCTCGCCAAATGAGTGAACACCAAATTTAATGGTACAGCGGACAATACAGTCCGAAGTGCTGGTATTCAATGAGTTGATGGACAGATGTAGCTCATTGGTGATACTGTTAATCATGTCACTCAAGAGATGGAATCGGTCAACTGCCAGAATCTGAATGCAGACTGGATAAATTGCAGATGTATTTTCCTCATAGTCAACAGGAACAATCGAGTCCCCCTGCTGAGAGGCCAATCCAATTGCCACATGACAATTACGCTTGTGAACCGTGATACTACCGTCAGACTCCTTAAAGCCAATAACCTCCTCCCCAGGTATAGGATGACATTCAGAGCAAAAATGGAACTTGGGCTTTTCCTTCTTTGCAAAATAACGCTTTAAGGAGTTCTTGGCCTTGTATGTAAGCACATGGTTTGCCCAATCTTCTTGTGGTTCAATGGTGGGACTTGTTACAATCTCAACGATATCACCGCGCTGCAGCTCAGTCATAATGGATGACAGTTGACCATTGATACGGGCATAATGGGCATGTTCACCAATTTTGCTATGGATTTCAAATGCAAAATCAAGGGCAGTAGCACTCGCAGTAGTCTTTTTAGGCAAATTGACCGACTCGCCCTTGGGTGTAAATACCATGATATTGTCATTGTATAAAGTTGTCACCACATTATCCATGTAGCCGCCCTCTTCCTGGTGGAAATCCAAGTCACGGAGTACCTTGCGGAACTTGTCAATCCACATGCGAACTGAGTCCTCTCGACGCTCTGCCACAACCCCAATCTGATTGTTGCGTACCATACGCTCACTGCTGATATGAACCTCCTCCCATGAGCCAAACTCAGAAAGTAGTTGGACATGATATGACTGGTAACCATTTTCCTTTGCACTGTCGATATAGCTTATCACGGAACAGGGCTTTTCGTTGAACACACTGGTTAGTCTCGAATAGATTCTCAAGGCAACATCTTTCTCTTGGCTCGCATCCACGCAAGGAAATACTATCTCTACAATATGCCGGAATGGGATATGGCTGAAATCATCACCCGTTTTCTGCATCTTACGCCATATGCTGTAGGGCGCACGGAACGATGCATGAACAAACACATCACCGAACTCCTTTCCCAAAACCATACGGATCTTATCCGTGAAATTATGGAGTCTGCCTTCGTGGCACAATTCGTCCTGATGGAGCATTCTTGCTATTTCTTCATAATCATGAGGACAACGATAGCGGAAGCTAAGATTCTCTAGTTCTATCTTGATGGGATAAAGACCGAGGCGGTTTGCTAGTGGAGCATAAAAGAAATCAGTCTCTCCGGCTATCTTCATCTGCTTATGTGTGGGCATACTACCTAATGTCCTCATGTTATGCAGACGGTCTGCCAACTTAATCAGCAGCGCACGAATATCATAGTGGATGGAGTCGAGCATTTGCTTGTAGTTATCCACCTGTTTCGACATCTCATAGTGCTCTTTGCTCTGCTTAGTCAGAACACTCACCAGGAATGCGACATCCTTTCCAAAACGCTTTTGAATATCGTCTATCGTATATGTAGTATCCTCTACCACATCATGAAGGAAGGCTGCGATAACGGGATTGGCCCCCAACTCCAGTTCCACTGCAACAATGCTTGCCACCTCAACGGGATGAATAATATATGGTTCACCAGACTTACGTTTCTGGTCTGCATGGGCCATATTGGCAAAATCGAATGCCTCACAAATGCGTGACAAGTCGTTTTCGGACACCCGCTTGCTCATTACATGGAAAACTTCATGAGCCTTCTGCATAACCTGCTTGTCGTAATTCAGCTTCATAATTGTACATCTTTATTGTTCAACATCCATTTCCTAACTCTTACATGATAATAGATAAGTCAAAATGGACAGAACTATCATGCAAAATGAAAAAACAGCCCGAACCACCTTAACAAGGTAGTCGCGCTGTATTTCCAGAATTCTCACAAAAGAGGAGTTGGGCTTACTTCTTATCTATCCTTCTCATTTGCATAATAGAATAATCTACTATAATTGAATGTTGTCAGCTCAGATCTTACATCATCCTGTTCTTTCATCTTACGAGGAGTTTCTCGAAGTCCATACCTACTTATATTGTCTCTCAATCGACAAGCAAACTTTTCGATTTCTACGTCAATCTCTTCCTGAGTAGTATGAATGTTCCAATCTACTGCCTCTTGTATCTCAGATATTATCATGCCTGAGAAAAGACCATGCAAACCATATCTTTCAGCAAATTTGTCCGCATGACACCAGATGCCTATACAGGTCTTATCACGAAGAAACTGTACATGGCGATCTGTAATAAGAAAACGATCATATTTCCCGTTTTTGCCTGGTTTTGAAAACAGGCCATATTCGTTGCCATGACCTAACATCATGATGATATTGTTTCTGCTTAAGGCATGTTGTACTTCAGAATTGGTACTTGTCTCACTAATGAACGCAGAGATGTCCTTCCTCCCCTCGTATAGGTGAGAGAGCACTTTTGTTGTTGGATCGCTTGCGTGGATTATCGTCATCTTCTCAATCTGTATTGAATATTCTTTCTTCCTTCAAAAGCGTTTCACCATCCTTCTGTACTATGAGAAACTCATGATGTCTATAAATGCAATCGGAACAGGGAGTCTCATCATCATAGTCTACCTTGTATTCAACGCCTTCTTTAACAAAAATATAGTAATCATTCCTCTCTTCGTACATGCCATCATTAATAACAGTTTCGGGATTCTCACTCATATCGGCCGTTGACTTCCAAGAGGCAAAACGATAGGATCCACTCTCTAATTCGTCAATACGAACAATATGGTTCTTCGTTCTGAAATATTTGACGAGACGTGCATAGCTATGGAGAGACGCATGCAATCCCTTATGTGGACCTTCCCCTTGGTATGCAAATTCCATCCCATTGAAGTGATAAAGTCTGTATCTGTCATTGAGACTAGGAATTGAGTCATCAATATATATCGTGTTTGGGACATATAAATCCATCGTTTCTGAGTCGAATTCGAACAGCCAGTCCCATCCTTCACCATCTGTGGCCAAATTCCAATCATCTATTTTGTAATTGATCTCTAGCACACACTCATCAAGGTCATCTCCACCATCTAATACGCTGACACTTCTCAATGTATCACCGTCAATAGCGAAACCTTCCATCCACGTAAATCCCACATTACTCGAAGTTCGTTGCTTTCTCGTTGTGATATAATACGTGCTTCCATCGTTTTTCTTAATTGAATGAACTTGGGATACCCAACCTGGTTCTTCTTCCCTAACACGGAAATCTTCAGTCACTATTTTACCATCTTTATTCAAGAACTGGCAAATTACAGCATAATTCTGACAGATTCCATCTGATACTACCTCCCAGCTATAGAATTTCATTCCCCCATCCTCAGAACTGCATACATAAACATTGCCTAATGGGACAGTATCCTGTTGAAAGCGTAAAGAGCCTACCACCTCCATGTAACTTATTATTGAGACCCCTCCATTAACCACGTTAACGAATGAGCAAAGGATGAGTAACGTAACCAACTTTGTAAACAATACCTTTTTCATATTTACACTACTATTTCACATCCACTTTGTATGCATATATCTTGTCCTCTGATTCTTTACGGACAAGGACGTAAGTAATTCCATGTATCAATCCATGGAGTTTGTTCCCAACAACTTTTACAACAACCCCATCTGCAAAAAAGACAGAATCATTCTCCGCTAAACCAGAGTAATCCTCCGATACAGAAAGATGCAGCGTTTCAGGCTGTAGCTTGTAATAGATGAAGCCACCCATTTTGGCCATCACCTCTAAGGCGTTGCCCGTTAGTCCTAAAACAAACCAATTGTATCGTTTCTGGTAGCCAAAGCCGTTCGATTGAAGGTTCAGCATATTTCCATATAACGAATACCATCCATAAGTCATGGTTTCAAAACCATACATAAAGTAGTTATCATAGCCAATATAGGTGTGATCATCATCAAATGTCAACAATTCATAATAACCAGCATCCTTATTGCCCCACAGCCAACTGCCAGTAAGCGACATATCTTCCTCAGATGTAGCTTTGTTGACAAAAGTCACACTGTCTATCTCCGATATGGGAATATCTTGTTCTGTGCCGCTTTTATAGTGAATCCGCATAGCGTTCTGAGCAACAAGGGAAATATTACTAAGTAGTAGGACAACTATGGCTATATGATGTTTAACTTCCATTCAAATTCTCGTTTAAAATAATAAAAGATACAGCAATTATGCTGATACAACACTTCCTCATTCTTCCTTTTTTATTATTTCTCTGGCTTCTCTCATCCTCGTCGCCATCTCCTCATCAGTCATTGGCTGCCAAGGAATGATGACCCGAAGATTATCGTCGATAATGCAGTAAATATTCTCTTCATCGTTATCTTCCATGCCAAACCCATCTTCATCAGCAAAATAGCGGCCATCAGGGTAAAGCATCCAACAAAGACAGCAGATGCCGTTTCGATAATCACTATATCGTCCCAAACCGCCATAGTCCACATATCTGTGATTCAAATCATAAGTGTGCTCAACTGTCCTTAATTTCTCCCAGTCAAAGTCACGATCCTCAAATCCAACCAAATGACTTTCTTCATCTAACAGCTGTCTCGCTTTTCCTGTGAGGGAATTTGCAAAAAACAGAGGGCCACGACTATTTCCCATCCACAGCATACCTTCACCAATCGGATGAATTGATAATTTTTCAAGCAATGGATGTCCTTGGCATGTAATACTACGTTCATCACTACAGAATGTCAATCCTGTAATATAGTCAAGATCCTCAGCGGTTTCACCCGCCATTGCATTCGTACTCGTATCAAAAGGTGGCAAAATTGGTTCCGCATTCTCAAAGCCTACTTCATATACATTCTTACGGAACAACTGTGGCCCATACTGAGGTGACTCCTCTGTGATGCCAAATTCGACTATCTCTCCAGAAACCACACTATGGGAATTCGTTTCTATGACTTTAGCTTTCCAATGCCAGTAATGGGATTCGCTCCCTTGTACACACAATTCTGGGTCTGTAATTAACTCTGTTAGGGTTGCCTCACGATACCGGCACTCATAAATTCTGTCTCCTTTCTTTAACTTACACTTCTCCATAATTTTCTACTTTTGATTTCCTTTAATTCCATTCTTCCGAATATACTCATCCAACTGCTCTTGAGTGCCATTAAACATGTTAATGTCCACCACATTGTCGATAATGCCCCAGACATGTCCTTCATGGGTGAATTGCCAAAACTTACAGTTAGGCACATCTGGCATCTCGCCTCTGGGCTTTGCCAACCATAAATCATGATTATTCAACGTAGAATCATTCTTAATCCAACTGGCATATACATGCATGTTTGTATAGATGAGGGCTTTCACCCCACACTTCTTTTCTACGATTTCCAGCCATTCGTTTGCCTTTGTCACAATATCCGGAGAGTCTATTTCCACATCGAGCACAGGAGGCAAATCACCAGGTTCAAACTTAACATGAGATAGGAAAAACTCTGCCTGCGCCTTTCCTGATACAGTATCAGTAAGAAAATGATAGGCTCCACATGGAATACCAATCCGTTTTGCCTCATTGTAGTTCTTCTGATAGAGAGAGTCCACAAGGGAATCACTCTTTGTCACCCTGATAAATGCAAACTGAACTGGACGCTGGTTATAGGGTGCGGGTATCTTACCACTAACACTACCATCTTCCTCGCAAGGCAATGACAACTGATCCCAATGGATATTGCCTTGCCAAAAGGACAAATCAACACCATAGACTTGCGAATAGTGTTGTTCACTATTTTCTGGGGCATCTGTTTCATTTACATTGCATAAGTGTACCAATATACCACCAACAACGAGTCCACACACAAATGCGCCAACAACTATGAGCATATTCTTCCGTTCCATAACTCCTCCTTTAATCAGTTCTATAACTCAATTCATTGATAATCTCTTTTCTCTCGCGAAACACCTCCACGGATATTGGTTCCTTGCCATTCTGTGCCGTCCAGTATTTGTAGAGCGCATTCAAGATACGCATAATCTTTCCTGTATCATGTCCGTCAGCTCTTCGGTAGCCTCGAATCTCTGGCGGGGCTATTCCCTTGTCCGCAGCATAGAATACCCAATACGTGCAGAGCGCAATATCTGTACGGTGCAACCCCATTGCGCAGGCAATGTAAAAGCGACCATTGTCTATCAGGCGGCAGAACTCTGGAAAGTGTATGGCCATATTCTCAACCTTCTCGTATGACACTGAATAGTGAAAATACGATATCCCGCTCTTCCTGCACAGTTCGCTGTAGAAGTCGGAAGTGTAGTCTGCCCTCAGGTCAATAATCTGGTTAATGCCTGCCTCCATCATAGTATTCCACGCATGTAACTGCTTGGTAGATGATAATGTTCTTCCCCGGAAACCGCCATAGACAGGAGCCAAATCAGGAATACCAGTCGACAATACCTTCTCAACATCTAACTCCATTGCCTGAACTGTTGGTCTCTTGGCATACTTCTCCAAAGCCATTGCTTCAGTGGACTTTTCCTGAACGGGCAAACCATAAGGGTCTTGACTGACATGCCATCCATCGCAGAACAAGCACTTGTAAACCGTAAACGGTTTCCCATATTTCTTTGTCATATCCACAGCAGCACCCTCTGCCTTGCTTTTTGTTGGGTACGCTATTTTAGGCTTTTCATTGCTCCTCTTGATATGCGAGTATATAGAGAAAGCACCCCACGCTGTTCTATGCAGGAACAAACGTCGGAACCAGTTTGGCCGACTCATCTGGTCAATCAGCCAACAACCAATGTTCTTAGGTCTTATTCTCTTTATACTCGTCAATATCAATCCCATCTTACAAACTTCCTTTGTGTTTTTTCTTCCGTGTATATATCTTATCCGACTTGTGAATTTTATTATGTGAATGGAAACCAGGGCCAAGCAGCTCCATTTCTGCTTCGCGTCCACCACGCCTCATTGCCTTAATAGCATCGAGATTCGTCGATTGCAATATTTTCTTTTTCACTTTCTTCATCTTATATCTTAACCTTTATAATAAATAGGAGGGGTAAGTTGTCCTGCATCTATCGGGTTTTACTGAGAAAGTATTTCCTATCAATATTAACATTATTCGTTTTCACCCAAAAGTTCTAATGTCCTTTCATCACGAACACCGCCATAGAACTGGTCAAGCACTCTGCTAAACACATCATTAGGTGATATGGCATCAAATAATGTCATGCTCGATTGTACTTTCATGGCATCAATCTCACCGAATATTCTATACACCGACTTACCCTTGTGCTGAAGCAATGCCTCTGCAATCTCATGGATTCTGTCATTGAGGGTAAAGTTCAGAAGATAGTCTTCTGCCTCTTCCCTATCAGCAATTCCATAATAATTGGCTCTCTCACTATGCCCCAAGCCTCTCATTTGGGGAAACACATACCATATCCAGTGCCAGACTTTACGCCCATTCCTTACTTCTTCAAGTGCCTGCTTATATCCAGCATACGTAGTATTCTGAGCCTCGATAAATCGTTTCACCCCATCTTTGGGCCTGGTATTCCGTATTGAGGTATACTCCTCATTTGGCTTAAGTTCCTGAATATACTTGGCGATAAAGGTACGCTGTTCTGCTGTCTCTGGTGTATGCCTTCTAGCTGACTTGGGACAAGCAGCAAACAATTGCTCCAGTTTCTTCAGCGTTTCATCGTAATTCTTCCTATACAATTCACCTAACAAGCAACCAACAACAAGTCCGGTCCGTCCGACTCCTCCCCAGCAATGGATATAGACCTTCGATTTGGGATTTCTTTTGATGGCTTTAACAATCTTAGCAATAAGACCTCGAACAATCTCTGTACTCTGAGGAATAGAAACATCCTTTATAGGAAATCTAAGATACTTTGCACCCTTATACAAAAGAGATTCGTATGGCTGCAGTTCTCCTTCTTCCGTCAAATCGACAAAATGGGTAATGCCAAAGCTCTCAAACTGCTTCAACTTGGCATAACTGCTTTCATCATCCTTGTTTCGGGGGTACTCCCCAGCATAGATGTTTTTTGTCACCTCATAGCTGTTCTCTATTGGTCTTCTATTATTGACCCTTCGTTCGAACTCATCCATGATGCGGATAAGGTCATTGGGTAGATAATGCTCAAAACGCTTCAAAAGCCTTTCCTCATCAACATTCTTCTTTGCAGCATAGATGGAACAGGCAATAGCGGCAATAGTGTCAGAATCTCCTCCAATAGAAACGGCATTTCGAACACAATCTTCCAACGATGTGCTTTCAAGGAATGCAATGATGGCTTCCGGAACGCTCCCTTGGCAACTGACATCAAACTTATAGTCAGGACGTATCTCTTCGATCGTCCTGTCCAAGTTGTAGCCATACTTCCGTGGAATCGTTCTTTTGATTTCTTCCTTAGCAGTATCAATATCTTTTGCTTCCCTGCAGATAAACACACATTCGGCAACAGCCAACGCACCCTTCACGCCCTCAGGGTGATTATGGGTGACGATAGCTGTTGTCTTGGCAAGTTCCAATGCTTCCTCTAATGTGTTGGCAAAAAGAGCCACCGGACTGACACGCATGGCAGAACCGTTACCCCAACTGTTATATGGCTGAGGATCTTTTGACAGGAGCCATTCCTTGAACCGGCCTCCATAGCCTGCCCGGATATGACCTCTGCCTAACTTCTGCATACACGTGATGAGATGGCTCTCACTATGCGAAGGATCCTCAAGAAGCCACTTAGCCACAGCAAAGGTCATCACGCTGTCATCGGTATAACGAGTACCAGGCCTCTCCAAAGGAAAGTCCTTTGTCTTGACATTATTCCATTCGTAGGAACTTCCTACAATATCTCCAAAAACAGCTCCTAACATACTCTCTATTTGTTATATTTTGTCACTTCCCCCCGATACAAATCATCAGCCATGTGAAGAATGATGTCATGGAGTTCCAAATCATCCAAGAAGAACTGAGGAATGTCCCTATAACCTACAGCTGCACCAAGAATGTTGCCTGTGATGGCACCTGTGCTGTCACTATCGCCCGCATGGTTCACAGCAGCAATAAGTGCTTCCTCAAAATTGTCAAAGTCTCGAACTGAACAATAAAGTGCAATTGCCAAAGCCTCTTCGCCCGTCCAACCTCCACCAATTGATTCAATGTTGGTCACATCAGAGCTACTGTTGTTGGCTAACGTGATAGCTTTTTGACACAACTCACCCATACATCTCACATCGGCAGAATATTGGGGATAGAGCTTTTCCATTGACTTCATTCCCTCACGGATATAGCCTTCCAATGTGAGTTTAGATGGCGCTTCATCCAGCGTAAGACGATAGATGACATGCGCCACAAGTGCAGCTGGAATAAATCCGAGTGGATTCTGATGGGTTATTTCTGCAGCATCACCCGCCAAGAGGGCAGCATCTGTCACTGACATCCGATTGTCTACCGCAGCATAAAGGGGTACAGGAGCCACACGCATCACACCGCCACAGCCTTTGCTATTATTGATTGGATCACATCCTTTCTTAATGTCGCGTAGTGATGTTATACAAGTGTTACCTGGCGCACGTCGGCAGTTAAGTTCAGGTATGTCGCGTATCCAACACTCAGCCTTCCCCTTATGCTGTCCTGTCTGAGTCTCTAACCATTCTAGATAAGCTCGACAAATGGCAAATTTTGGCTCAATACCAAGTATTGGGGCATTCAACAGGCCGTTAGCAGTAAAAAGCGTCATCTGGGTGTCATCAGACACGACAGCTTTGCCTATGGATGCTGCATCTATTTCCGTCCATCTTACTTCCAAACGTGTAATACCACACTCGCCATACTGAGTCTGTATCCCTTTGAAGGAGTCGATGAACTCCACAGGATATCCCAGTGCGTCACCGATAGCACCACCAATCAGCGAACCTCTTATTCTATCTTGTAATGTATTCATAACTTCACCTTTTTTATTGAATGATTTTTAATAGTTTCTCAAAGATTCTTTTCAAATCCTTGTAACGGTTGAGACCTTCAGTATATTCGGCCGGGATTGCACTGTATCCAAACCTTGCACCTAGAACCGCACCAGCAGGGGCACCATTAGTGTCCGCATCACCACCCTCATTGATAACTGCAACCAAACCATCTACGAAGTTCGTAGGATGCCACAATGCCCATAATGCAGCAGACAAGGTCTTTAACGTATATCCTGTTTTCCCACGTTCATCCAACTGTAGAACTTCAATATTGGGGTTGTCAGCAAGCCGAACATACTCTTCAATACTCATCATACTTCTTTCCTAACTGCACAACATCTTCAACACTCATCGCATAATCATTGTAAACAAGATTATGAATAGCCAAAGAGACAATAACAGAAGATCCTACACAACGAGGATCATAATGGGTCAGTCTGCAAACATCTGCAGCCATTTCTTCTACATCGCCTTTCAATACTCCCATTACAGATGTTCTCATTACGCCACCATTACCTGCCAGGCTCTTGCCTGATTTCTCCCACACTGACTTTGAAACTCCAAGAGGATCTGTCCTATATAGTGGATTCCGAAGAATTGATGCCGTCTGTAACCCCACATCAGCCGGACCATATTCAAACCAACGCCGAAAGAATTGAGCGATGTCCATTAAGTCATAATGTCCCTCTTTGTTCAGAGAATATACAATACTTTCCATCATCTCAGTATCGTCTGTGTAATCACCTGGATGGATCTTACGAACAATACTATATGTGATATCACTATAGTGGCATAAACCATTGGGATATCTGGAAGCAACCCCTTTTTTGTTAAGGAACTCTGCCCCCATTCCCAAAGCATCTCCAACTGCCTGCCCAAATAAGCAGCCCAACACTTTATTCTTTTTATTCTCATCCATACTTCAAATAACTTACATCCTTAATCTTCATCAACATTCCTTTACCACTCCAAGATATCTCAGTACACTGTTCCAGTCTGGGAACTTCTCCGAGCCAAACTCTATCCATTCGCCAGCGAACTCACTTGTTCCGTTCTTGCCTCGGTCATCTATCAGATAGTCACCCTGACACAAGTCTTTCCGATGGGTGATAACCATTCGCTTGTGGAAAACGTCATCAAGGTATTGTGTTACCCACTTTACCTTGTCCGACCATGCGGATGGGTTCTTCCAAGGTGCTGTCGAGAGGATAAAGAGGTCATAGCGCTTTTGCAACTCATGCATTGCGTCTATAGCTCCTGGCATTGGCTTCATCAGTCCGAACAGTCCTGGTATCTCATCCAAGCGACCTTCATACTCCTGCTTCACCTCTTCACTGACCTGAGCCAGCCCCGACTCGAAATCCACCAATACATTATCCATATCCACGAACACGCGCTTCTTGCGCTCTATGCCCTTATCTCGTCTATCGTAGCTGTCTCGCATCTCTGTAAGTATCTGGCAAAACTCCTGTTCTGTCAGAATTGTCTTATATGGACTTTCTTCACCACTACTATGTATAAGAGTAATGCCTCGTGTCTGCATCAACGCCGCACGGAACCTCTCGCTTTGGTCGAACATCGCTTGGTAAGCCCGACGTATCAACTTTTGATATTCCTCACTCTGTCGATCGTATGCCTGTCCTTTCCACCAAACAATCTGGTCTGTCTGCCATGAAGTTACACTATGTTTCCTTGCATTACCGCCCTTCATGGAACATATTTGCCGTTGCTTGTCCCTGTCTTGATGCTTCAGTGACTGGAGGAAACCCTCCATACTACCACACACCATTCCATCGAAACGGAAACCATTACTGCATAGGTTACTCAATACGTTCGACGGGTATACCCCGTTGGAACGTATATCTAGTGTATTTGTCCCAGAATCATAGGAATCTACCAACTGATGGTCATTTCTCTCAGTCACAAAACAATCTTCCATATTCAACACTCCATTCAAATACTTTACATCTACATAGTCTGTAAGCCACACGCCATTTCTACTGAGGAAAAATTTGTGACCATCTTCAGCCATCCTTTTGGCATCAATGACCAACACAACTGGTTTCCCATGTCGTTTCCCCACATTCACAGCAGTCTCGCTGGTCTCTGACAAATGCACATACAAGCGGTTACCTTTATTGATTCCCTGTTCCATGATAGAAACTAGGGATTGTTCTCCAGTCCCATGATACAGAACGTCTGGTGGTAGCTTCTCTTCAAGTTCCACATCAACATGAACGCTATGCCCCTGCCTTGCCCTGATACGGGTCATATCTTCAGAAAACTCATATCGTTGCTTATTGTTGGTCTCAACAATCTCCTTCAACTCGTCCATCGTATAGCCATGACTAGTTATCAGGTCGCTGATTTCTCGCCACCCATGTTCATCAAACTGGTAATTCTTGTCATGACGAAGCAAGAACGCCAAACGCTTGCCACGACTTATTAAATTCTTATTCTTTTGACCATCCATAACTATACACTTCTATATTCATATATTCTATGTAATAAGAGATTGTCAAGTAACCATACTTCTATCATTAATTATCAAAATGCCTTATCCCAGTATATGCTGGCATCTCCTCCATACTCCTCAGTCAACAACGCCATAAACAATGAAATATCATGGCCATTGTCCTTACTGCGATATTGTTCGGGGTCTCTATTGACCTGTAATTCTGTAATTGTGCACTTATCTTCCTCTTCGACATACTTTGCGATGAAAATGCAGAATCCCGTCCAACTCCGATAGTACCGTATAGTATCTTCGTCACAGTACATAAACCAGTGGTCTTCCATCGCGTCTGGTATGTGTCCATACTTAACCACTTGCATGGCGTCATGGGGTATCGTCACATTCATGGGAATCAACACATTCTTCTCAGGCATGGGTTCTATATTCCAACTGTCCTTTGTTGCCACCTTCGTTTTCCTAGGAATCGGATTCTCTCCATTGAAGCGTCTGGCAGAATTCCCAGCTCCCATTTTCCACATTTGCAATGCCTTAATCTCGTCTGCTGTTAGCCTTGGCTTACCCATATCTTCTGTTCTTTCTTTGCTATCCATTACTCTATTCTTAAAATTCCAACCTAAAACCCTTTGATTTCATTTCCTTGTATTTATCAGGGTTGAACCTGTACTGAACAGGAACTGTTCGAGCCGCATTTTTCGGACGGTCACCAGTCTCTTCCAAAACGCCCAATTTCAGCATCTTATTGGCGAAGTTCCTGCGATCGAAGTGTACCTCCAGAATGGCCTCGTACAGTGCCTGCAACTGTGGCATTGTGAAGGTCTCTGGTAACAACTCAAAGCCTATTGGTTGAAAGTGGATTTGTTCCTTCAAATGCTTCAATGCCATGCGTAGAATCTTCTCATGGTCAAAGGCCAACTGGGGAATCTCACCAATTGGATACCACTGCGCATTCCTTGCATCGTCACCACCCTTAACAGCACCTTTCTGTACTAATGCATAGTAGGCAATGGTAAGAACGCGACCGCGAGGATCTCGATCCACATCAGAGAAGCAACCCAGTTGTTCCAAAAAGCCTTTCTCCACATCAAACTCTGTCTCTTCTTTCAGTTCACGAAGCGCACCAGCCTCCGTTGTCTCATCCATTCTCAGGAATCCACCAGGGAATGCCCAGCGGCCCTTATATGGCTCAACACCCCTTTCTATCAAAAGCACAGACAGGCCTTCCTTAATGTCATAGCCAAATATCACACAATCCGTTGTCACTGATGGACGAGGATATTCATAGGTATATACACCTTTCGTTGTTTCCATATCTACATCTCAATAAAAACTTTAACTAATAGGATCATTCACAGATACATCAAATTACCTTTCTACCATATTTCTCTTCGAACTCCTTCACTACATTTCTGAAATGGGGAGTAAGAAATTCAAGACCTTTGGCATACAGATCTTTCGGAATACCATAATAGGCTTCAGCAATAGAGCCGGTGATACAACCAAGAGTATCAGAGTCACCACCTATACTAATTGCATTGCGAATACTATCCTCAAAATCCTTCCCATCAAGGAATGCAACGATTGCTTGCGGAACAGTATTCTGGCAAAGACCACCCCATTCATAGCTGTCACGGATTCCGTCACAGGTAAAACCAAGGTCGTAACCAAACTCCTGCTCAATGGCATGTCGTATATCATCCTTCGATGCGCCCTGACGAGCCAACAATATGCAGAGAGCCGTAGCCTGAGCACCTTTGATCCCTTCTGGATGATTATGTGTTGACTCTGCTGAATACTTCGCATGGACAAGGACATCTTCTTTTGTGTTATATGCCCAACCGACTGGACCTATACGCATTGCACTGCCATTACCACAGCTATTATAAGGAGAGAAGTCACCATCCTCTGCTCTATGTACCCACTTGACGAAACCACCACCATACCCGCCTTTAGGACGGGGATAGTTAAATGCATAACGGAAATAGTACCCACCACTGTCACTTTGGCTTCCACCTTCCAATATCCATTTGGCAGTAGCTATCGTCAGAATACTGTCATCTGTAAACCCGCATCTCTCCGAAAAGAACGGGAAATCTTTCGTCTTTATATTGTGGAACTCATATATGCTTCCAACAATGTCACCAATAATACTTCCTAACATAATCCCAATTTCTTTGTTTTACAACTCAATTAATTACTTACTCTTTTCTTATTTATTCCTGCGATTCTCTCAACCAATCGCGAACATCCATCAGAGCACAGCCCAGCAGATTCTCTCCTTGCCATTGGTCGACAGTACCCTTCAGGGCCGTTTCCCTGTCAAGCCCGATACCCCATATCTTGTCGTATGGGCTGGTTTCGACCAAGATAGCATCTCCTGTGGAGAGTATAAACTCTCTGATGTCAGGGTTCTGCCCGAACTTAGCTTTGTTGCCTTCCACAACGATGTCATATTTCCTGGCATCCCAAGGTTCTTGTTCAAAACCACGTATCTTCCTGCCCAACTTCTTATAGTCGTGCGGATTACCGGCTTCCATGATTTCATTGAACACCTCGTCATCACCGAACAGACGTGCCTTGCTGGCCATCATATACTGCTCAGTGGTGTGGTATTGTATGCCGTCCACTTCAAAATAACAGTCATACCACTGGCTGAAGCAAGCTGCAGTCATCTTCTTTGGATTGGGTGTGTGACCCCAAAAATAGATAATCGCCGTTTCAGGCTTCTGACGAACAATCTCCTTAATTTTTTCAATGTCGTACTTCATCTTTGTATCTCCTTATCCCTTATATTCATAATTATTCTTCCTAAATGATTCTCTCCTATCCAACTATAAAGGTCTATCCCCCAGAATGTTTCCTGTTTGTTGTTCCCATTAAGCAACACACAGTTTCCTGTGTCTACTAACTTCTGCATCAGAGAAGGATTTAACCCAAACTTAGCCCGAAGGATTGACTCCATGATCCCAAGCTGATCCTCTTCCCATCCCTGATAAGGTACCTGATCTTTCCCTTTTAAAATAGCCTTGTCAGTTGAACAACCAGCATATACCCTCCGTTCCTTCTCATCTTGGCACTTGGAAGCTTGAAAGGCTGCTTCAGCACTGCGATACTCTAGTCCTTCCCAAAGGACACGGCAAGGGAATCGGTTACTTAGAAAATCATACTCACCTTTGAATCTGTTGATGGCATCAGGAAAATCCTTCGATGAGAACTCATTGAACAATTCCCATACTCCAGGGCAAAGCATATCACGACAAGACCCACCTGAAAGCATGCGTTCTCGCACCACTGACGAACTAACGCCGGCCGTACCTCCTGGTTGTGGCAAGATAACAATTCTTTCCAGATAATTAGACAGTACCTCGCTGCTTTTCATCGTTTGTTCAATTGCATTGTCTTCTCTTGAAAAGAGCACCACTTTGAAAGCATCAAGGAAGTTCCTCCTCTCTGTCAGGTGGGCAAGTAAATCCATCTTGTCAGCGCCCATCACGAAATACAGATCCGCTTCTGAATAATCTGCTTGGATAGCCTGCATTGTCTCCGTGGTACTAGCAGCTATAGTGCCCAACTCCTTATCCCATACCTTCAAACGGCTGTCATCAGAACACATGGACTTAAGCATCCTGACGCGCATTTCAGGCGGCAAAACAACAGGAGGATGACTATGGCGCATCTTCCGCTTCAGATAGGCATCACTAACAGGGACATAAAAGCCAACGTCTGCTTCAAGAGCATCAACTGCTCTTTTCATCAACTTGTAGTGTGCCGCTGTGGGAGGGTTGAAACTCCCTCCCATAACAACAATTCTATTCTTCTTTTTCTTCATCTTGTGTAATTTTTACGCAAAAATACGAACAAATTTTGAATTCTCCAAACTTTTTGCGTAAAAATTACGCAAAAATCACATTTTTAACATTTCAAGTACTCTCGACATCTCTTAATTGTACACTATATGCTAGTTTAGAACCATGCCCTAAATTCGTACTTGATACCTTTCTTCTCACACCACTGCCTAATATGGAAGTCTGCACTACCCTGATACTCATGGAATCGCACATACATGGCATTCACCAGAGCCTTCCCGTTTTTGGTTCCTGTCCTAAGCATCAATAACTTTGTATTAGCCTCGTCCCAAATGCAATTGTGTTCTACCTCACCATGACGATTATACTCATAGTCAATCTCACTGCCCCAATAATAATGGTTCATACCGCAACATCCATCTTCAAATACAAAGTTAAGGAGGTCTCCTACCTTACTTTTTCGCTCATGTAGAACTACAGAGTAGTACTCATGTTTTGGCTTATACCCATAGTATTTCTTGTGTGACATTGTCATGCGTTGTTAAACCCACAAACCAGACAGATAGAAATCCTTCCATTCTGAGAGTTTTCATTCTTACCAATCCCCCAGAAAATCTCAACATCATCAAGCATATTAAAAACATCGCTAAGCCCTCCCATGTCTTCCATCATTAACTCCGACTCCTTATTGAAAAGCAGTTTGATAGCGAGCCGCTTCAGTTTTGCGCCGGCATGGTATTTTCTAATTTCATCCAGTGCCGCAAGGAGATGCATCTTCATCTCTTTTGCGAAACATACCATCTTGCAACCATCCATGAAGTCACTATCCATGCGGAGCTTCTCGATGTCCTTCTCATCGATGCATATCAGACTGTTATTTTCAATGAAGTCCCGACGTATCATCTGTTCAATTATTTCCTTCTCCATATTGTTTTCAATGATTAAAACGTCACTATCTCTTCAAAAGCCATTTCACTAACGGATTGACCGCATCTCCTAATTCTGCAGGCGAAGCATCCAACGAGTTTTTGTCTGCAACAATACAAATACTATACAGAGGATTCTCCACTGGAAATAGTCCAGCAAACTGCAACTGCTTCCCTACAGGCTGTTTCTTCTCCTTGTCATCATCTGCATAAATATTCTCTGAAGTAGCATATCCAAACCAGTCAGTATCAGTAGTCAACCAGGCCAGCTGAGGAGACTCTACCCTATCGACTCTCAACACTTCCCTTAGATTAATAAGGTTCGTTTCTGTAAACACATTCTCCTCGACATTCACACTGTCAGCCTTCATCGTTGGGATTATCATAGTACCGCCATTCGCAAGGCTGTTATATCCAACCGCCAAAATGAAAGGACTTGTCGATGGGTTCCCTGTGTCGGTCAACTCTCTCCACTTTCGATCTGCCACACTCCTGCGATAGCCATTCATAATTACCTGATACATTACGTCATCATCAACTCTTTTGATGGCATGTCGATACGTACTCGCTCCACAGATACTATCTAATGACAGACTATCATTCTCCAATGCCATCACAGTATGGAAAGGCTTCGTCAACGAACCTGTACACGAATGTACAAGCAGTTTTCCTGCTTCATCTTTCTCTCTGTCTTGATCCAGCCTAATCCACGTTTTCAACCGTCCTGACTTTGCATCCAAAACAACTATTTGGAGATTATCCATCTGCTTCTGTTTCATCATATTACCCAATAATTTTGCCGCCTTCTTCGTCATTTTCTTGTCAATAGTTGTACATTCGTCCAACGAATACAACTCATCTGGGTCATCCATCCATATTGACACCACGTTATTGGTAGGTTCATATAAACTGACAATACCGCGCTTGATACCTTTCTTTGCATAAAAGAGACTGATGAAAGTGCTGTCTTCTGCCACTGTTTGCTTAGCAAAACCAATGTCATCAAATTCCACCTCGGTAATATTTCTTTTCCACTCCAAATCGAAAAGTCCCTTTTTCTGATTCTTGGAGACAATGGCATATTTAGGATTCCCCATACAAATATCTACATTTTCGCACTCCTTGAAGTCATACTGCGGAAGGTTCTTCTGCCACTCACTGACTTCATCATCCAAATAGATGGTGTCATTAGCGAGTTCACCTGAATTCGTATAATATGTTTCAATAATCATACCCTCATAAGGATCCACCTCAATACTGTCAACAGCCTCTGTCACTTCTTGCGCTGTTATAAGGGTTGGCACCAGCAATAGCGCCAGTACCAACCAGTCCCTGAAAAACAACCTATTTGCCATACCTATTATTTATTATACAATTTCACCCTTGCCATTCACAATCACCTTGTCATTGTTCGAGACCTCGCATAAGTAGAGATCATAGCCAATCGCCTCGATATTCTTGTATAGAGGCATCGTTACTGCGTGTCCATCTACAGTCATCAGCCCCTCATAGCCATCACCTGCCACGTATGCCCTCATTCGTGATGTCGCTACAGGATGATAAGACTCGATTGTGGTATCCACGACATTGCCATCATCATCCGTTGTCGAATCAGTGCGATACAGAACCTCATCCTTATTATATTCCAAAGTTCGCACACTGGATATATAGAAGTCATTAATCAGCTCGCCTTGGAGAGTATATTTTCTCATCGTGTGATCTGGGAGCGTGAGGTCCACCATATTATCACAAATCCACATGGAGCATTCTGTCATCGGGATAACAAACTTCAGATCTTTATCTAACAATCCACGCTCTTTACCCTTAGCAACACGCCACATCTCCAAGTCATTAGTAGGCTCAATGGAGCTGTATTCACGTGGGAGCACCGTTTTACCAGTCTTGTCAATTAGGCCACACAGCTCACCGTCATCTGTATCAACCACACAATAGCCAGAGTGGAACACATAACCCTCCATGTTGTGGATATATGGCATTTTCTGGTCAATGACCACTTTGCCTGTACCGTCAATGAACTTGATAAAACCATTCTTTTCAACACTGGCCAGCCCATCAGAGAACACCCATGCACGATCATACTTCGGTTCAATAACCACCTTGCCGCTATTTTTACTGAAGTAACCACGCTTCTTTCCATTACTGAAGCAGACAAGGCTGTCTTTACCCAAAGGATTTGCAATCCAGGCGACGTGCTTAATCAGTATCTCGCCCGTGCGCTTATTGTAGATATACCCCTTACCATCTTCCGTATTGTGGAAATAGATGTCTCGGTTGACATACTCAGAGTGATAGCAATATTCGTCATCACAATCATGGCCCTTGAACCAGTGTTCGTACACCGTATCAACACCAGCACATATAATGGCCATTGCAAAGAATGCCATGATAATAGCTCCACTGGTTGCAAAAAGCCCCCAGACACACTTGGCAAACTTTCCGTCTCTTTTGTACCCGAACAGCCCAAAGAACCATCCCAAAGCCTGGCATAAGCCCCTCCACAAAACCGTGAAGAACATTCTCGCTGAAACCTTTTTCATTTTTCGTTGTGTTTTAAAGTTCTATAATGCATATACAAAGAGAAAGAGCTGCAGGAGCAGCTCTTTCTAACACTTGAGGAATCAATAATGAACTTATTTCAGCATATATTTCTTACCATTGATAATATACGTGCCGTAAGGTAGTTTTATTTGGACCGTTTCACCCTGCCTTAGTACGACTGTTTTCTTTGTCATTCCATCAATACCGTATATGCGCAACACTGTATTCTCAGCTGAAGAAATTAGAAGATTTCCATTGACAACTTCAATTTTTAATGCACCTGAGGTCGAAATGTTATTAATACTCGTTGGCTTCAAATCATCGATAACAATCCACGTTGGTACCCACCAGGATTGGGACTTGTAAGCTTCAGCACAACCTTCTGGTACATGCCATGTACAATCTTCTTTTATATCTTTAAAAGATGTGTAGTCACCATTGTAGCCGACTGCCATATCTAAGCCGCTTACATTATCAATCCAGCATTCTATGGTAGTCAACTTTTTAGCGCGGGTAAACGCATAGGAATCTATTGATTTTACATTATTGTGAATATAAAGATATTCAAGTGAGTCGCAATATGCCAGCATGAAAGTTGGGATTTCTCCTGTAGCGTTTGGAATTGAGAAGTTCTTCAGATTAGTACAGTTCTGGAATGCGAACATACCAATCTTCTCAACAGAGTTTGGTACGGCTATCGCTTCCATAGTACATTTATCAAATGCGGAACTTCCAATCTCCTTCAAACCCTCTGGCAATTTGAACTTCTTGATATTCTTGCAATTCTGGAATGCATTTGACTCAATAACACGAACTTCATCACCAAGTATCATTTCATCAGAGTACAGAGCCAAAGGACAACGTACTAATGCCGTCAAGTCTTTTGAATACAAGATGCCACCTTCCGCTGTATAGGCATTATTGTCTTTGCTCACAACAAACGACTGAAGCAATGTACACCCAGAGAATGCTGAACCATCAATATTATCAACAGATGCCCCGATAATGACATCACGAAGATTTACGCAGTAACCAAATACGAACGATTCTAATTCTTTGACCTGATCAGGAATAACGACATTCGTGATTTTTGCACAATTCTGAAATGCGAACATCCCTATTTCCTTCACGGTTTGCGGCATTTCTACAGAGTTAAGACCTTTGCAGCCATCAAATGCACCTGTGTTGATTGTCTCCAAACCAGCAGGCATTATTATGTATTCTAATGAGGTTCTGCTAAAGGCATAATCGTAGATGATCTTTACAGAAGATGGTATTTCAAACGAAGACTCTGCTTTACCTGATGGGTACTTGTACAGAATATCCATGTCTTTGCTGTATAGTATTCCATTAACCGATACAAAATTTGTATTGTTCGCATCTACTGTAATTGTCTTAAGAGCAGGACAGGAATTGCCATTCATTGATTCAAACTTCTCCAATGACTTACCGATGTGAATGGAAGAAAGATTTTTGCAGAAATATATGGCTGAGGACTCTACTTCCTTGCATAATTCCGGAATTGTTATTGTAGCAAGATTATCACAATTCTGTATTGAATAGCTTTCTATCTTCTGAATGGTGGATGGTAATACAAGCGAAATCAACGACTTTGCATTATTGAACATATTGCTACTGACAACATTGTTTTCGGTAAAATACTCAGAATATGATGTCTTATAATATGGGTCTCCACCGCTTACAATAATTGCATTGCCAAGATCAAGGTCTGTCATCTTACCATTACCCAACACTTCACGAATGAAAGCAATGTCAGTACCATTGATTTCACCAGAAATAGTCCATCTTGTTGCATTAAGATTTTCGGAAGGGACTCTGGATGAAAGTTCTCCTGCTACATTTCCTGATATTACAACATCGTCCCCGTCAGGAGTTGGCGTATAATAGATTACACTTTGTGTTGCGATAGGTGAATCCTTATAACCAGCTTTGATAGCAATTGCTTTTACAATACAACTCTTTGTTATTGAGAATTCTCCCGTATAAAGAGTGGAGGTCTCTGTTGGGGTTGAATTATCAAGTGTATAATAAATGCTTGCGTTTTGCGTGTCTGACGTAATACTTATAATGTTGCTTTCTGCTGTCTGGCTGATTGTTGGTATTACACATATAAAGTCTGAAACGGTGTATGTTGAAACTTCCGAAGAATGTCCATCCTTGACCGCAACTGCTTTGATAGTGCAGTTTCCTTCAATTACTATAGGTTCATTGTAGACACTATTTGAAGAAGAAGGCTGCGTTCCATTGGTTGTATAATATATAGATGCACCTTCTGTTGTGCAAGATATAGAAAGCATGTGACTATCGGATACAGAAATTACAGGAGAAGCGACACCAATTGTTCCTGGTTCATCAATCTTTTCTGTTGTAAACTCAAAACGTCCACCTTCATAACGTGAAAACTCCTTTACTGTGGTGTTTGTTGAAGTGTAGTCTACCTCTTCGCATCCCCAGACGCTTTCAATTGACATACTTTTGTTTTCAGATGTCAAATAAACTGAAAGAACATTACCGCCTGTATAATTACGCAAGAGAATATCCTTACCAACGATCTGATCTACTGGTATTTCTAGCTTTGTGCCATTCTCATTAACGAAACCGTATACCTTGTTCCAGCCATCATCATAAGCATAGCCCTTTTTCTTAGCTGTTGGATCTAGATTGGAAATCCAATACTTTGTTGCATCAGATTCGTCCTGCCACAGATTTATTTGCCATGATATAACAGAACCATCGGCCAGTGTTGAGGTGGCATTATAAAGTCCCGTAACAACATCGTTCACTATAGGTGTCAGTTCGTCCATCTGCTTCATTGGTTCGAAAGAAATATTACCATCCTTCACCGTTGCAAGATAGTAATCCTCAGCACCTTTCTCTGTCCTTGCAATTGAATAACCGATTTTGTCTGAATGGGCATACAACGCAATATAGTATTGGTTCCCTTCTGCAAATGTCGAAGAGTCGAAGATAACGTTCTCCCAGATGCTCTTGCCGTAACCGCCATTAATTTTTACATTACTTTTGCATAATGACTTTACAAACTGAAAATCCTTGTCAAACAATCCGACACCTATTTCACCATTAAAACTTGTATCGCCACTAATATTGATTGTTGAATTTGCATCACAATTATAAATTGTAGATATAATATATTTACTACTACCAACTTTTACCGATGATAGGTCCAAACTACTTGATGCATAAAATTCCCCATTAGGCTGTCCATATTCCTGAGGAACCACATAGCATACCATTTCTTGCTTTGATGTGTAGTCTCCCAATGGGAACTGATAGCCCAATATATCATAGACAGGTGCGAGAACTTCAAGCGTATAATAGCCATCGCCAGAACCAGTCCATCCAAAATTAAAATGATACATTCCCTCTTCATTACAACCGTCAAGGATAAATTGGTGTCCACCAGAACTTCCCTGTCCTGCATAAAGAATTGGATGTCCTTCAGAAAGCTCGCTAAGAATCAGTTGATTCCATGCTTCATCGCAATAGTATTGCTTCTTCTTATATGAAACGTTAGGGTTGTATTTCCAAAAGTGAGATAATGCATAAGCCATGTCAATAGCATACGCACCCGATACATCTGCATAGTCCATAGAAACAGAAACGCCAGCGGCGTGCATCAAGGTTGCAACGGCCGACTTTTGGGTTTCAGTTGCATCACTATTATACTCATTGAGCATATTGGTCCAATCAAAATGCACAGAAGAGAAATCCATGCTTTGATAGATGCGCTGTGTTGATGATGTGTAACTATTAGAGCCAGTTCCACTTTCTGGATATTTCCAGAAGTTCATAACTTGTGCCATTGCTGTAGCGACACAGCCTGTAACACAATTCTTCCCTGATGTGGATTTGATGTCTTTGGGACAGTCAAAGTTATAGGGATCACTTTGGTCCCATTTTGATTGAATCAAAGGCTGTATGGGGGAGAAAGAATAGCTCTTTTGAGCGCCCTTTGTTGCTTTATCCAAATCGGGATATACGCTTGTATATTGCTCATCATAGTTATTCAGCATGTCTATAAGACCTATAGGAGCAGTCTCAGAGTCAAAGATTCCATTGTCAGAGTAACCAAGAATCTTGTACAGACGATCGTCTGAAGACACAATAACGAATCTATTGTGTTCTTCATCATTAATCACATAGAAACTTTGCTTAGTGTTGCTTGTAGGTGCAGCTGCTGCCTTCGTCATGGCACGCGCCTTTGCTTGCGAAAGACGGTTTTGTGAAACAGTCTTCAACTTAGCGCGATTAGCACCGTTGCCCCAGAATTCTTGAGCTATCTGAATGGCTTCACTTTCACTACGCTGTTGTGCATTCAAGCATAGACTACACAGCAGCAATACAAATAGGGCTAGTTTTTTCATAGAAAATCAATTTTATTTGTTTATAGTAAATCCCAATTTCAATATAAGCTTAAGCGTTCCAATAGAAGTATTACGGTCGTATTCTTTCTCCTCTTCTGGCAGTTCCTCATAAGGAATGAGACATGGATGGGTCTTCAGCTCATCATTACGTTGTTCTCCATAAGTCCAGCCTTGGCTGATACGTGTTTCAGCCCAAACCTCATGAACATTCTTCGACATCTGCTCGACTAACTGTTCCAAATCTTCTGGCAGCTTGACATCACTTGTATCAATAGGCTGCGGAATGTACTCTTTCTTATTCATAATTCTTCGTTTAATGTTTAACAACATATACAAAGAGACTCATCATGCTCTAACTCTATCATTAATCATCTTCAAAGACTTTATTTTTAATATGATGACCTGTTATCTCCTCAAGAAAATCCTCACGCATAATCATCAGAAGGTCACGAGTGTATTCATGAAGGAGACCTTTATAATAAGTTACATCCTTATGATTAGATTTGGTTATCCGCTCCCATAATGTCTGCTCTGTCGCATCCTTATACGCATTATCTATTCCCTCCCGATCATCGTCTGTCATCAACATACGCAGTTTCTGTTCTTCGAACACCAAGGGAGTATCCTTTAATGCTTCCGGCGCATATTCCTTCCATAGGCCTTCAAGAAAAGTGCGATATTCATCTTCTATTTTCAGAGGAAGATCTTTTGTATACTCACCTATAGTTTCAGGCCGCTCCAATGCTGCTTCTTTTACAAGATTGCCAAAATACTTATCAAGCAACTGGGCTTCTTTCTCTTTGCAATATCTTTCAACTAATTCTTTATTCATTGTCTTATGATTTAATAGGTAAAACTTACATAATCAGATTGTGTCAAGCATGTTCCATCTGGACCGAATATGCTGACACAGAATTTCAAGGGGATGGAATAAAACATATTGGGAGCAACATGCAACTCAGAGTAGGGAATTACCAATGTAAAATCTTTCCATCTGCAATCTTCATAGTCCGAAGTACTTGTATCACCTGTCGAGACTTGGCCGTCCACGGTTCTGAATTGTCCGTTGAAATCCATTAGTCTGTCCCCGCTTTCATGAAAAAAGTATGCGATACAGGTTATTTTTTCGTCCATCAAATGATGAACCACAAAATTTACATGAATAACTAAACAGTCATATATGAAATAACCGTATTGACGCATTACATGTTGTTCCGTCCAAACTTTATCTATCTCTGCTGAGGGAGTCCTTTTCCCCGCATCCTGTCGAATTTCAACTTTAACCTTCTTACTTGATCCAACAGCATTAACATAAAAATAATCACTTCTTTCATCTCCAGAATTCTCCTCGTATTCTATTGTGAACTTTGAAGATGTTTTTTGTTTCACTTTACACCATGACGGTAACAATGATATCGTATAGGAATGAGCATTCGTGCCAATGTTAAACGTTTCCGAACCGGAATCACTTCCCCAATGAGAAGATATACTATATGAGTTGTTATCCACTCGTATGTAAATATCCTCACTTAACCGCGAAGCTCCATCACAATATATTCCTGAAATCCATTGTGGGTGTTGGCTAATATTATGTTCTGATGCAATTTTGGAACAACGTTCTGAAATAAGGTCAAGAAAGATTGGCCATGTTAGTGACTTTTTCTCATTCTCATAAAGTATATCATCAAAAGCTAAACGGAGGATATCCCCCTTTCCTTTTAGTACCCATGAATACTCGTTCTTTTTGCTACTGGAAAACATATAATCTCCTGATGCCTTTTGAAAAAGAGAGCGATAAATGTTATATGTACCCTCTTGTGCACCTCTCCCATCCCCAATACCAGGATTTGCTCTTTGTAGCAACTTGTTACAGGCAGCAGCCATTGCAATAAGTAGACGATGAGGTTTTTCTTTTAGTCCGTTATAGATAGAAAGAAGCGTTTTCGAACCACCTTTAAACCCTAAAGACGGGAAGTCATTCGTTTCATTATTGTATCCATGACCATCATAATAAAAGAATATGGCATCACTGCTACTGGAAGCCAAAGTAGAAATGACAGTATTGGCATTCTCCTTGGTGCAATTACTCCCAATATAGAAATACGATCGAACCGTCAGACTTGTGTTTTCTCTAATATCAGGAAGTAGCTCATTCTTGAAATAGTTATACGAAAGTCTTGCCTCTTCGCCAATCCTGTCATCATCGGTATCGCCAAAAAACACAAAATGCAAAGTCTGAGCTGGAAGGAGAATCCCAACCCAGATCATAAAGCATAATACTATAATTCTTCTGTAATCCATATTCACATGAAAGAACAAATTGGACTCATTCTGTCCATCTCCTGATAGCCCGCTCACGCTCTTCTGCCAAGACTCTCTTGAAATCAATACCCAAATCTTTAAATTCCTTATCTAACAGAGTGTTCTCAAAAAGTAGCCCTGAAGCAGAAACCATTGCTTGAACGAAAGCATTACGGTCTTCTTCCACATTTTGCAACTGAGGAACGCTTTCTGCCATGATATCGAATATCATTCTCAGATTCTCTATATTCTTCTGTAGCGGTCTCCCCTTCGGGTCAATGGCATTTTTAATAAAAGAATTCAAGGTACGAGAGCCGATATCCCCCGCGAAATTATCTTTCGTAGCCGCCGTAAGCACTAACGAAACAAGTTCTAAATAACCAATGCCCAACTTGGAAGCAATAATCTGAAGAAGGTAGATTTCCATGTGAGCACTAACGCCATCTGCGGCCATCACCCTAACCAGTTTTGACATGTATTCCGCTCTTTCTCTATGTCGGATTGGAACATGAGCAACTGCTCCTTGGTCGAACCCAAGGAAGCAGTCGTTTACAGTTTCTGAACTAATTCCTTCAGTTTGGCAGATTTTCTCGATTTCATTACGTTCAACGTCCGATATGTTACCATCTGCAACAGCTATCGCTACAAGATCCTGGGCTAGTTTGAACTCAGAATCAGAAGAATCTTTGAATATTTTTGCTAAAAGTCCCATGATTAGAATGCATCAATTAAAATATACTGATGAGTGTGTTGAGGAATTCCTTGGCTTTTAACATATTCCTCCTCATCCAATGAAATCAAATCTAAATATTTCCCCCTATATTTCTCTTTGGACAATTTTTCTCTTGCTGTTTTAAAAGCATCATGGAAACTCTTGTTCTCTTGTTGAGAAAGAGCTTGGTAGAAATGTTTATAAAAGAGAGAACTAGAATAATTCGTAACACTCCACAAGGATATCATCATTGACTTTACACCAGCCTGCTTCAATCCTCGCTGTATGCCATATACACCGTCTGAGGTAATCTCACCCAATCCTGTTTGACATGACGACAATGTTGTCAATTCCACGCCATTCATATCCAGTTTTGATAACTCTGCCGCAGAAAGGATTCCATCAAAGAGATTCTTGTCAAATTTCCTATTTGTTAAAGTTGTCAACATTCCAGCGAAAGTGAGTCCGTTTTTCGACATCGTCTTGTCGAATGTTGTAGGCTTGAGATCTGTTCCCCTTTTCATATTACCTATAAAAAAACCATGAGTCATGATATGGACTATAGAATAACGATTATGGAGTAAATCTTTCAGATTCTCATCAGTAGCAACACTACCAACAAGCACGGTATCCTTATACCCAGCTCTGGAAGCAGCAATTGAGTCAACCTCCATCTTGGCAAATGGTAACTCCCCAATATGTCCTTGTCCAGCCCAATAATCATAGCATACAACATCATTCCCGTTAGTCTTAGGGTCTATCTCTGCATAATAGTCAATATTGCCCATTAAGAGCATGTTGTCTATGTTTGGCTTTTCGTTCTTCCGCAACAAAACCCGAGTGGAGCTAAGTCGATAACAATCTATTGTCGAATCCGGCATCATATATTCTATGGCCAACTGATGAAGGAAACCATCGGGAGAGAAATATACCTTCTTAGCATCTCCAATAGCTTCCATTAACTCTGGATTCCAAATTTTGTGAAACAATGCCGAGTCACTATATAATTCATCTTTAACGCAAAAATCGTCAGGGTCAGAAGGTTGATAAGTCATGGCTTTTCCAACGGTCAGACGTTCATTCTCCCCTACATTCCGCTTAAGAATACTGTCAGTCTTTGATATTTCGATAAAAAGTGGTCGTTTGCTGTCTTTCTTCAATACTAAACAGCCCAACATCGTTTGATTAAATGCACCCTGATATTGAACGAACTCTATTGCACATTCTTGCTTGTTCAACATACTGCGAATTTGCTTCCACCTTATATCCGTATCTTTTTTGTTCTGGAGGAGATATTCCTTGCTGAACAATGCCAGATCATAAAGCATTTCTGATGATTCATCTCCTAATCGATAACAGTCAAACAAGAATTGATGCAACGCAAGCCAGTTCTGTTCTTTCTGCGATTCAGTCATCTGAGACAAACGGTTGCCCACTGTCTCTCGCTGATAGTTGACATACTGGGTATAACAATTCGCAGCTTCTTTTTTTCGGTCAATGTGGATTCTGTCATACAACATCATAAGGATTTTTCCTTTAATTCTTACACGGTCGTAGTAAGTTTTATCTTTGTGCTTAATGACATTCCCAATAGAAGTCTCTATATTATTGAGGCTTTGCTCAAATAATTCTTTCGACTTGTCATCATTTTCTTCCATACTGGCCACTTGTGCATTGCATAGAGCAAGTAAAGACAATGTTTTGTAGTACATGGGGACATCACTCTTAACACCCAGATCCATCCTGTTTTTATAAAAATTACACACCTTTTCAATATGCTCGTATGCTTCTTTATATTCCTCAAGCCTATATTTAAGCTGAGCCAACTCTTGATGCAATACAGCTGCATTGTTCAAGCTATTCCTCCTTTCGAATATTTTCAGACTTTCTTCGTATTGGCTCTCAGCTCTAAACTTTGCATAGAGTCCTTCTATCGTTTCATCATCTATTTTCCCATAGTACTTGTTTCCAAGTATTTTATGAAAAAAAGCTTTATAAACATCTAAGGAGTCACCCATCTCTTCACGTGTTTCCCGAAAGCATTTAGTATAGGCCGCAGCTACAGAATCCAATTGCTGATAGTCATCGAGCATATAGTAGCATTCAGCTTCAGGCAGCAAGACATTCAATAATTGCTTTCCCTTCAGGCCATTATTGACTCTATAATTATGGTACATACGAGAAGCCTCCAGATAGTTTCCCTCATCCTTTTGTTTCTTGGCATTTATTATTTCCGCACTGTCCTGTGCAGAAAGGCCAAGTACAGAGAATAAACTAATCAATAAAAAAAAGATCTTCATATTCATCGCTTCTGAGGATTATAGTTTACTATAGCAAAAGAATCAAACGAGTCCTTATTTGAACTGTCACCAATATACTCAATAGTAATAGTTACAGTATTATTCCTGAGAACTCTATATGATTCTACACTCAAGGTTCCAACACCTTCCTTCGTAACAGGATTATGCCAGCCATCGGAAATTGTAACCTTAAATTTTGCAGTTGGATGATATGATATTACTGAAACTTCCTGTTTTCCAATATGACCTGTATAATTACACTTAATGGTTCCACCCTTCTTAATAGACTTCTCGATGGCAGAATAGTAAATCCCCAGTTCTTTGCTGCTGAGCATCCCATCATCTTTACTCATCAATGTCTGATTCTGTTTATCATAGACATTAACAATAGCTTGATTCAAACGAAATTGATTTGCATCATTACCCTTGAATTCGTCGCCCTCAGACTTAACATCGTCCATCAAAGATATTTTCGGTTTTCCGCTAGAAGAGAGACTGGCTTCAAACTGTTTGCGTACTTTGTCATTGCCCTTCCTGAGCCCCTTAACAGCCTCTGTGAGGTCACGTAGATATTGATTCTCTTGTGCCTGTACGCCCAAACATAGGAGCAATGTCAACATCATTAATAATAACTTTCTCATAACTTTATAAATTTAAATTGTATTGTCTGTCATTTCTTCTGGCCATCGCTCGTCTAAACTACTAACCATAGGATGCATCTCCTCAACTTTCACATCAGACTTGCTTCGAACCCTTTTCTTACATAGTTCTAATCCTTTTCTCGCTTCTATCACCAATTCATCCATACTTATACGTTTCTCAGGTGAAAACACCAGGCAGCGCTGCATTAAAGGGGTCAACGAATTGTGCTTCTTCTGTAGAGAAGGAAGTTTAACATCAGGATGCTTACTTTGGTATAAACCACCACTTCCACCAAAAATCAAGTGTCCTGAGGAAGCATAACACAGCAAGGCACCTAAAGACCAAACCATAGCCGCTTCACTTGACTTACCTTCTGGCGCACAAAATGACGGAATCACATTTTCCTTTGGCAGAATATGAAAATCCTCATTTTCTATGACAACCATATCAGGATCTATACCCCCAAGGACAAATTTCTTCTCCTGTATTTCTACCGTTATGTCAATAACAAACTTCCATAGTGCTTCCTCAATGCAGTAGCCTGCTATGGATTTCAATGTCATTTTCTTTTCACTCATCTTCCAGCCTCCTCTCTTTTACTCATTTCTGCTATTTCAGTAATGGGAACAACCCATTTGTAAACCCCATTACTGATACTGTCAACACGTGAAGTCACTCCAATGGCCACAATTTTATCATTGATTCTTGTCATAACCGGTCCACCCGAGAAACCAGGGTTAATCTCACCTTTAACATACAGATTCTGATTTATACCATCCTTGGACACTTCTCTTGTTATATTGCCATCCTCATACATCAAGGTTCTGTCACCGATACCATTCTGTGGAAAACCTAAGAAGACTATGTCTGTTCCTTCTGCAATATTGGATAGCCGCATTGAATCTGCTAGTACAATTGTTCCCTTTTCACCCACATCTATATACGCGATATCGCCAAGTTCTGCTTCCCGGTCATTACTATTACTCCGAGGGATAATGGAACGCCAATAGTAGTTCCCACTATAGTCTGGAATCGTCGATATAATATCATGTACGCGATTGATGTGAACACGAGACTCCATAGAATGGAAAACAAATAATGGACTATCAAGGCTATCTGGATTATAAACACTACAATAGGTTTTCAATGCCATTACTGTGTCTTTTTGTTCTTCATGACAATTCATATACGTCGAAGCTTTTATAGCCCATTTGACAATATCGTCATCATTCAGCCCTTCAACATTGGTAATCCTACTAATTTTCCTGTTCAGCCAGAATTCTATACAATGCCGAGCCGTTACTAATTTGCCTTCTGTCGTCAAGAATGCCGTACCAATTTCACGCTCACCTGTATAAGACAAATCTTTAGTCTCTCCAATCTGTTCCTCTTTCCCATCATATACCTTAACCAACTGCACGGAATCTGCCATGATGATGTACACCGACGAACTATATTCCTTTACATCTTGGTGCAAATCCGATTGATTCCATCTCTCATATAACAAATAACCCACGCCAGCAGCCACCACACAGACCAAAGCCAACATAGCGTAAAGAAGTCTGTGACTGCTCTGATGGACTATCTTGATGCCAGAATCAGAATAATCCCCTTCCTGATGCAAGTTGAACTGCAGCGACATCTTGTCGTTTCCAAAACTAACGATATCACCATCTTTCAGTTGATGAACGTATCCAAAGCCACCATTTCCGGCAATCTCCACATCGATAAACGATGAACGTTTCACTATTCGCCACCCCTCGCCATCCTCATTCTTGATAATGGTGGCATAGTACTCTGGTTCATATCCTTCACTCGTTTCGTATCTGATTGGGCAGTCAGGATATTCGCCTATATTCAATACCTTTTCAGATGTGTTTAATACATCGTCTTTGGCATGAAAGGCATTTCCTTCCATGAAGCGGATAGAATAGTACTGTCTTGTGCTGTTCACGCCCCACCTCCTTTCTCATCGATAAACGTCTTGGCTATGAGAGGTAGAGCTGCAGACAGACATAGGTCATATATCTTGGCACTCCTACCAGTTTTGTCGGGTCTTAAATCATTATAGGCTCGCAGGTCGTAATGTATTTTGCGTAACTTGAATGCCTCCTTTTGCGTCTCAATATCTGCCGCTATCTTGTCCTGTTCTTCATCTGTGCAAGGTCTATATCCTAATATAAGTTCCTCCACGTTCCAGCGATTGTGCTCCACCTGGGCCAGAATCTCTATGTCATGCTGAGAAATATCGTAGAACTTATCCCAATCATCTTCATTAAGACCGATAGACCGCATCTTCGACGGTATCGTCATCGCATTATAGATACTCGACCATCGCTTAACATTTGATAAGTCCGTCCACAACCTATCTCTATCTACAGCATTAATCTCAACCGAAGACAAAATCTGTCCCTGCCAGTTTTCAAAATTGTCGTTGTAGCATCTGTCATAGATGTAGTTAACGTTCTTAGCCATCTGAACTAAGGGCATGGTTACATCGTATTCTACCGCATTAGGATTATATTTGTGAATAGGTATAGACCGCTGATATAGATCGTCAGGCAGGAATAGCGACATGGCTACGTTCTTGCTCTCGTCACTGTCTGCCATCACCACAGTTAACAACTGTTTGTCATCTTGTGACCATTGCTTCAGTTTCTCGCGTACATCCGGGTGCCAACTCTCCGCATCCACAAACTCCCATTCAACGTCTACAAAATCCTCGCGCCGTCCTTCGTACATCGGTTTATGGAATACCCGCACCGTCTGTTCTTCTGATGGTTTGATAATGCGATAATAGCTATTGTCAAACAAATGTCGGTATCTCTTTATGAATCCTTCACTCAGAGTTTCTGCATTTTCACTA
>JAEEGL013075588.1_pt1 | contig 41638 bp, 33 predicted proteins | sample 9134231 | NCBI WGS metagenome assembly JAEEGL01 (sample SAMN16246548, study PRJNA631951) | gut metagenome | biome: gut microbiome; feature: rumen; material: fiber-attached | host: Bos | place: Iran: Karaj | collected 2018-10
AGGGAAGTTCACTGACAATTGGTGCGGTAGTTCAGTCGGTTTAGAATACCGGCCTGTCACGCCGGGGGTCGCGAGTTCGAGCCTCGTCCGCACCGCAGAAACGGAGTTTAGCCATCTGGCCAGACTCCGTTTCTTGTTTTTCCCCGGTTACTATTTCCAGTTTTGTTATTCTCAGTATTTCCCTCTCATCTCAAAGCCTATAGGGATGGGGCTCCGAAAAAAAGTCGCCCCATCCCTATAGGCTTTGAGATGCGGTATACGCAGCTTTACGCAGAAGGACGATGGCAACCGCGGGTTTCATTGCTTCTTCGAGCGGCAGGTTGTCCGGGGAGACCTGGATCAGGCGGGAAAAGCCGGCGGCGGCAAGGGCGTCATGATTCTCCATCCGGCCGGACAGCAGGGCAACCGGGATACCGCGGGAATGGCGCAGCACCCCCAGGGGCACTTTGCCGCTCAGGGTCTGCAGGTCGGATTTGCCCTCTCCGGTAATGATCAAGTCCGCATCCCCTGCTACGGTATCGAAGCCGGTCAAGTCCAGGATCCGGTCGATTCCGGAAACGGGATCAGCCCCAAAATACGCCATGAAAGCACCGGCAAGACCGCCGGCAGCGCCGGTGCCCGGCAAGGCCAGGACGTCCACACCGGTTTCCGCAAGCATGGTCCGGGCAAATGCCTTCATCCGGTCTTCCAGAACCGGGAGATCCTCAGAGGATGCTCCTTTCTGGGGAGCAAATACCTGCACGGCTCCTCCAGGGCCGGCAAAAGGGACCGACACATCGCATAGCAGCTCGAATGAACAGTCACCCAATGCTTCCCGAAGGCCCGGGACCCGCATCATCCCGGCACCGCCGTCACAGGTGGCCGTTCCGCCCAATCCGACCAGGAAACGGGTGGCACCCCGGGCCCTGGCGGCCATCAGCAATTCCCCCACGCCATAACTGCTGGCGACCAGCGGATTCCGTTCGCGGGGCGCAAGGTATTTCAATCCGCACGCCTCCGCCACTTCCAGGACAGCCCTGTCACCTGACAGGCCAAAACGTGCGGTGACAGGCCTTCCCATCGGGTCGGAAACGACTGCCTCGCAAAAGGATCCGCCCAGGGAAGGGACAACTACATCTATCGTTCCTTCTCCCCCGTCGGCAAGCGGAAACTCCACCACTTCCCAGTCAGGATGCCCCTCACGAAGGGCAGAGGCAACAATATGGGCCACCTCCCTGGCAGGGAGGCAGCCCTTGAAGGAATCCGGGGCGACGATGACCTTCCTGTACAGGCCGGACCTCATCGGACCCTATTTGGAGAAGTTGCGGGTGGCGAAAGGGAAAGCCCAGCGAAGCGCCAGGTGCCAATATTCCCAGTTGTGGACGCCATTGCGGACCCGGAGCTCGCTCTTGACCTTGTGGTCCCGCATTTTCTGATGGAAGGCCACATTCACGTCGAAAAGGAAGTCATCATCGCCACAGTCGACGAACCAGGCGACGGTGCGCAAGCGGGCCAGCGTCTCCGCATCGGCCTTGTCGAGGAAATCCAGGGCGGAATGGTTGCGGACCGCCTCACAGACATAATAGAAGCAATCTTTCTTCGTATTACCGGAACCACCTACTTCTCCGCCCTTGTTGTCCAGCCATGCGCTCATTGCATAGCAGCTGGAGAAAAGGTCTGGATGGCGCTGGGCATAGACCGTACTGCCGCCACCGCCCATGGAAAGGCCCATCACGGCCCGGTGTCCCTTGTCTCCGATGACACGGTACTTGGCCTCCACGAAAGGCAGGAACTCCTTGAAGAAGAAATCCTCATAGTTCCAGCCCGGCATGTTGAAATAGCCGTTCCAGGTGTTACGGATGTCCGGTCCGCCGGCGTTGGGCATCACGACGATCATTTCACAGGCTTCGCCCGTGCCGATCAGTTCATCCAGGACCGTCTGCATGTTACCCCGCTGGACCCACGCCTGATAGTCGTCGCTCAGTCCGTGCAGCAGATACACCACCGGATACTTTTTCCCGGATTGGTCGAACCCGTCCGGAAGATAGACATTGAACTTCACCTCGGAACCCAGGGTGACACTTCTCATGCTGTCCGTAACGACTTTTCCCGCCCGGGCGGACAGGGCAGGCAGCAACAATGCCAGAGAAAGAAGGAAAAACGTCTTTTTCATATCAAAGTTCATTTCTGTTTGTTCAGAATCCGTTTTACATGGTCCTTGAGGATGGGTACGGCCGGGTCGGCCATCGAGCCGTGGTCATATCCCTGCAGTTCGTAGAGATGGACGTCCGGATGGCCGGCGATCTTCAGCATCCGCCAGAAATAGGCCGTTTCTTCGTACCGGCCGTACAATTCCGTTTCCCGGTCCCCGGAGATGATGACGATGGGCGGGGCGTCCGGACGGATGTGGTAGAGCGGGGCATACTGGTCGATGATGGGCTGCAACTCACCGATACCGAGGGTTTTCCGATAGGAATAATGGCTGACGACCTGCCCGCTGAAGGGGATGAGACCGGCAATCCGGTCGGCGTCGATTCCCCAGGCCTCCAGGTAGTGTTTGTCCAGCCCGACGAGGTCCGTCAAGTAGCCGCCTGCGGAATGGCCGGAGACAAAGATCTTGTCCGGGGACCCGCCATATTCCGCCGCATGCCGGAAAGCCCAGGCAACCACGGCCGCCGCATCCTCGATGCAGACCTGGACGTGGACCTTCGGAATGAGCCGGTAATTCGCCCGGACGACGACGAAACTGCCATCCAGCAGCGCAGCAGGGGTCCACTGCTTGTCTCCTCCCGTCAAGCCCCCTCCATGGAACCAGACGACCACGGGAAGGTCCCTGGCCCCTTCGGGATAAATGACATCCAACACGCAGCGCTCCTGCGCATAGGGATCCGTCGAATCAATATACCGGATATTCTCCACCTTCCGGACGGTCTGGGCGGAAAGGCTCCAAGTGACGAGGGCCAGGAGCAGGACCAGGAAAGACTTGCGGTTCATGCGTCGTTATTTTTTCCAAACATACGAAAATTCCTCGATTTTTCGTAAGTTTGTGGAAACTAGTACCCTGAAAAATGAACCGGAAAACCTATTCAGCCCTGTTCGCCCTTCTCCTTCTCGCGGCCTGCGGCCCGAAATGGCAGGAAACCGAAGCCGACGGCTACAAATTGGTCACCCAGAAAGGTGGCGCCACGCTCGGATACACATCGGCATCCCTGCTGACAGCGGACGGCTTTGCTTTCAAGGACCTGAACCGGAACGGCACACTGGACCCGTACGAGGACTGGCGCCTGCCGGCGGAAGAACGCGCCAAGGACTTGGCTGCGCAGCTTTCCATCGAGGAAATCGCGGGTCTGATGCTCTACAGCGGTCATCAGGCCGTGCCCGGATCGGCCTACGGATTCGGCGGTGCCACCTACGGCGGGAAAGGCTATGCCGAAAGCGGCGCCAATCCGTACGACCTCACCGACCAGCAGCGGAGATTCCTCACCGAAGACCATCTCCGGGCGGTTCTCGTCACCACCGTGGAGAGTCCCGAAGTCGCCGCCCGCTGGAACAACAACGTCCAGACCCTCACCGAATCGCTGGGCCACGGCATCCCGGCCAACAACTCCTCCGATCCCCGCAATGAGACCGCAGCGACGGCTGAATTCAACATGGGAGCCGGCGGAAAGATATCCCTCTGGCCCACCCCCCTCGGGCTCGCCGCGACGTTCGACCCGGAACTGGTGAAAAAGTTCGGGCAGATCGCTTCCGAAGAATACCGGGCCCTCGGCATCGCCACCGCCCTGAGCCCGCAGATCGACCTGGCCACCGAGCCGCGCTGGAGCCGGTTCAACGGCACCTTCGGCGAGGACCCGGACCTGGACACCGAGATGGCACGGGCCTACGTGGACGGATTCCAAACCACACCGGGAACCCCGGACGGCTGGGGCGTGCAAAGCGTCAATGCGATGGTCAAGCACTGGCCCTCCGGCGGTCCGGAGGAAGGCGGACGGGACGCCCATTTCAACTACGGCAAATATGCCGTCTACCCCGGAGGCCATTTCGAAGACCACCTGAAAGCCTTTACCGAAGGGGCGTTCAAGTTGGAGGGCGGCACGGGCAAAGCGGCAGCCGTGATGCCCTATTACACCATCTCCTACGGAGTGGATCCCTCCGGAAACAATGTAGGCAACAGCTATAGCAAGTATATCATTACCAGCCTCTTACGGGAAAAATACGGCTATGATGGCGTCGTTTGCACCGACTGGAACATCACCTATGACAACGCAGCCATCGAATCCTTTGACGGGAAATGCTGGGGCGTAGAAGGCCTCACCGTTGCCGAACGCCATTATGAGGTCATCAAGGCCGGTGTGGACCAGTTCGGCGGCAACAACGACAAGGGGCCCGTCCTGGAAGCGTATCAGATGTGGGTACGCGATTTCGGTGAAGAAAGTGCCCGCAAGCGTTTCGAAGCATCGGCCGTCCGTCTTCTCCTCAATTCTTTCCGTACCGGTCTCTTCGAGAACCCTTACCTCGACCCTGCCACCTCGGCTTCCATCGTGGGCAAGCCCAAATTCATGCAGGCCGGTTACGAGGCCCAGCTGAAGTCCGTTGTGATGGTGAAGAACCACGGCGGTGCACTGCCGGAGAAAAACCGGAAAAAGGTCTTCGTTCCCCAACGCTATTATCCTCAGACCCCGGGCATGTTCGGTCTGTCCATGGGCGCTCCCGCGCATTGGGACTATCCTATAGACAAAGCCCTCATAGAGAAGTATTTCGACTGGGCCGAGACTCCTGGGGAAGCCGACTTCGCCCTGGTCCTGATCCAGGAGCCGCATCCTGGAACGGGGTATGACGTCAAGGACCGGGAAAAGCGCGGAAACGGCTACGTGCCCATCAGTCTCCAGTACAGGCCCTACAAGGCGGTATCCGCACGGAAGGAATCCGTCGCCGGCGGAGATCCGAAGGAAACGTTTGTCAACCGCTCCTATCAGGGAAAGACCGTTACTACTTATAATGAAAAAGACTTGGACCTGGTGATCCAGACCCGCAAGCAGATGGGGGAAAAACCCGTCGTCGTCGTTGTGAATGTCACACGGCCCGTCGTTCTTTCCGAGGTGGAGCCCTACGCCGATGCCATCCTGGTGACCTTCGGCGTGCAGAACCAGGCCATCCTGGATCTCGTCTCCGGTGCCGCCGAACCGTCCGGCCTGCTGCCGATGCAGTTCCCCGCCGACATGCGTACCGTAGAAGAACAGCAGGAGGACGTGCCGCACGACATGCGCCCGCTCAAGGATGCGGACGGGAACGTCTGGGACTTTGCCCACGGCCTGAACTGGTCAGGCCCGATTGAGGACGGAAGGACTGCGAAATACCGCCCAAAATGACAGGAAACCCGGTTTGGAACAGTATTTGAAGCAATCCCTATAGCAAATAAACGTATTATTTATGAAAAAGCTTCTTTTTGCGGCGGCTATCGCCTGCCTGGCCCTCTTCACTTCCTGTGAAAAGCAGGGCGTACCCCACACCGGAGACACGACCGGCAACCTGTACGGCGTATGGGCCCTGGACACCAAGACAGAGGTCACGGGGACCGGTGACAAACAGACTACCAACACCGTCGACTATACCGCCTGCCACTTCTATCTGACCTTCGGCGAATTCCCTTTCCCGCATGCCATCGCCAAGAAAGGCAGCTTCACGGAATTCGACCTCGAGGACGTGGATGTTGACGCCGTCACCTTCACTTACAACGCCAACCAGAGCAAGATCACCTTCAACAAGCGGCTCTGGCTCTCGGACAGCATCGTCTACCACATGATCCTGGACGGCACCTTCGACGTGCTCGAACTGACTGACAAGAAATTTGTCCTGCGGCAGACGAACCTTCTGGGCGGAACCACGACGTACGCCTACCACAGGTACAAGTAAGGAACGGAGAATCAGGCTATTGCCAGTCGATCAGTTCCTTTTCAGGAACACATCTCAAGGAGGAGCGCAGGATGACATCCCGCGCTTCTTCCGTTTTGTCCGCCCGGATGATCAGGAGTCCCTTCCCGCGGATGAAGAAGGAATACATGTACACGATTCCGATCTGCGCCTCGCTCAGGCCGCGGACAATTTCCGCGATCTGGCCCGGGCGTTCGTCCAGTTCGATGGCAAACACGTCGGACAGGGCGACGGCGACACCGCTCCGCTCCAGTTCGTGATAAGCGCGCTGCGGGTCCGTGCAGATAATCCGGAGAAGGCCATACTGGGCCGTATCGGCGATGGAGGAGGCGATGATCAGGATCCCGGCCTCCTTGAACAGGTCAAGAACCTTGGTCAGGGTGCCGGCCCGGTTCTCGAGGAAGATGCTAAGCTGATTGACGGTCATATCGCGGTGATTTATTTCAATTTACGGTTATCGATGACACGGACGCTCTTGCCCTGGCTGCGCTCGATGGCGTTCGGGGCCTTGAGTTGGACCTTCGCATTGATGGAAAGGACGCTGCGAAGCTTGTCGACCAGCCGCCTCTTCAGATCGTCGATGGCGGCGGGTGTATCGAAGGTGGCGGTGAAGTATTCCTGCCGCAGTTCCACCTGCACCTCCAGCGTATCCAGGTTGTTGATACGGTCCACGACGAGGAGATACCTCGGAGCGAATTCCTTCATGCTCAGTACGACACTTTCCACCTGAGACGGGAACACGTTGATACCACGGATGATAAGCATGTCGTCGCTGCGGCCCGTGATCGGGCTCATCCGGACACTCGTCCGCCCGCAGTCGCAATCGCCCGGCATCAGGGAGCACAGGTCGCGGGTACGGTAGCGGAGCACCGGCATCCCCTCCTTGGTCAGAGTAGTGAACACCAGTTCGCCCGACTGCCCCTTCGGGAGCGGTTCCAGCGTGACGGGATTGATGATCTCGGGATAGAAATGGTCCTCGTTGATATGGGAGCCGTGCTGCATCTGGCACTCATAGCTGACGGACGGGCCCATGATCTCGCTCAGGCCATACAGGTTGAATCCCTTGAGTCCCAGGCGTTCCTGGATCTCGTCACGCATCTTTTCAGTCCAGGGTTCGGCACCGAAGGCACCCACCCGGAGCTTGATCTGGTCCTTGGTGATACCCATCTGTTCCATCGTCTCGGCCAGATACAAGGCATAGGATGGTGTGCAGGCGATGCCGGTAATGCCCAGGTCACGGATGAGCTTCGCATGCTTTTCCGTGTTGCCGGTAGAGGCAGGAACCACGGACGCTCCCACCATCTCCACGCCATTGTGGGCGCCAAGGCCGCCGGTGAAGAGGCCATAACCGTAAGAGACGGAGAAAATGTCCTCCCGGCCCACGCCATAGGCTGTCAGACACCGCGCCATGCATTCGCTCCACACCCCGATATCCTTGCGGGTATATCCCACGATGGTCGGGTTGCCGGTCGTGCCGGAAGAAGCGTGGATACGGATGATTTCGCTTTGGGGAGCGGCCTGCAGGCCGAAGGGATAGTTGTCGCGGAGGTCCTTCTTCGTCGTAAAGGGTAGCTTTACAATGTCATCGATGGTCCGGATGTCATCCGGGGTGAGGTCCATTTCCTGCAGTTTGTGACGGTAGAAAGGGACGTTGTGGTATACGTACTCCACGATTTTGTGCAGCCGTTTACCTTGGAGCGCGCTCATTTCGTCGCGGCTCATGCACTCTTTGTTGGGGTTCCAGATCATATTGTCAAGTTCGTTCTGTGTTCTCATTAAGGATGATCCTCGCGGAATGCCTTCATCCGCTCTTCCAGGACGGGATAAAGCTCGTCGCGCATGCGGCTCGTGCAACCCCGGATGCCGTTCTGCAGGCTTCCGGTGGTGGACAGGGAAATGCAGCTCACGCCGTAATAAAGGAGCTCGCGGAGCAGTTCCCCGCCCGTAAGACCCTCGTAACCAAGGGTAAAGAAGAAACCGTCGCCCACCGGCCGTGTCACGTCATGGTCATAGACCACGTGGAATCCGTTCCGGCAGAAGATATCCTTCATCCTGGCCGCGCGACGCTCGTACTCGCGCGTATCCTCCACGAAATTGATCACGCCGTCGCACGAGAGTTCCAGCATGCGCGCATAGGCATATTGCGTGGACGCAGTACAACCGCTAGTAATCATATAGAGGATGGAGGCGGTGAGCGTCAGGCCGAAGATGCCGGCGTCGTGGTAACGCTCCGCAAGGGCGGGATAATGCCGCGTGAACAGGTTGTCGCCGATGCCGACGAGCGCCATCCGCTGCCCCGCGTAACTGAAGATCTTGGACGAAGACAGCATCAGGATGTAATTGTCCGTATAATGGGCGACCGAGGGAACAAAGGGCGGTTCTAAAGGCCGGCCGAGATCCCGGCGGTAGTCCATGCAGAAGTACGCCAGGTCCTCCATGACGATGGCGTCGTACTTCGTCGCCAACTCGCCGATTACCTGTAACTCACTCTCTTCCAGGCAGATCCAGGCGGGATTATTGGGGTTGGAATAGACGATGGCGGCGACGTCGCCGGCCGCAAGCTCTTCTTCCAGCTTCGCCCGGAGGCCCTCCCCGCGGTACGGGTAGATGTCGAACTCCTTCCAACGGATGCCGAGTACCCGGAGCTGGGATTTCTGGATCGGGAAACCCGGGTCGATGAACAGGACCTTGTCCTTTCCCGGGATGCGCTGGGTGCAGGCGATGAAGGCGCCGAAGGAGCCGGCCACGGATCCCGTCGTAGGGATGCAGCCTGCCGGGTCGATATCGACATCGATGAACGCCTTGATAAAGCGGGAAGCCGCCTTCTTGAGTTCGGGCACGCCGTCCGCCGGCGGATACTGGGAGCCGACGCCCCGTTCCAAAGCCTCTTTCTCCGCCTCCACACCGTAGTGGTTGGGCGGCAGGCCCGGGGAACCCTGGTCCATGCGGATGAAAGGAATGCCAGTCTTCCGCTCCAGGTACTGGGCCACGAGCAGGACTTCACCAATGGTGGCCTGCGAAAGGTCAGCGACGCGGGAAGCTATCCGCGCCTCCTCGACCAATGCTTCACTGAAGACCTTCATAACCGGCGTCGAATGCCTTGAGATTATCTTCTACGACTTTGTCCCCTTTCCGGGCGAACACGGTCCGGATGGCTGTCCTCAATTCGTCCGGAGACAGGATCTCCAGATGGCGGGCCGCCATCCCGAGCAGCACCATGTTGGCACTGCGGGGAGCCAGCAGGCTCTTGGCCACCTGTTCGATGTCCATCCGCGTCACGTTGGAAAGGGCGTCCAGCTCTTGAAGGAGAGCGGCTTCATCCGGGTAGTCGGGGATATTGACGAAAGGCCGGGAAGAGGTCACCACAGCCCCCTCCGGACTCAGATAGGGCAGATAACGCAGCGCTTCCATCGGCTCCATCGAGAGGATGAGGTCCGCCCCGCCCTGGGGAATCAGGTCACTGTGGATGGGGTCGGTGGACAGGCGGAGGTCGCTCTGGACGTCCCCGCCCCGCTGGCTCATGCCGTGGACTTCCGCCTGCTTGAGGTGCAGGCCGGCGGCCGTGGCGGCCTCGCCGATGACCGTGGCGATGGACAGGATTCCCTGCCCGCCCACGCCGGCTAACTTGATATCGGTTTTCATTGCGCTGCTTTCTTTTGACGGTTCTTGCGGGCGAGCGTCTGCATGCACTCGCGCTGCGGGATGATGACGGAAACGCCTTTGTATTCCATCTCTTCGCGGATGATGCGGGGGATTTCCTCCATGTTCTTCGGGAGCGGGACGACCACGTGCAGGTGCTCGCGTTCCACGCCCAGGGCGAGGCAGATGGCCTCGAACTTGTGCATGCCTGCGGAATCCTGCCCACCGGTCATCGCGGTGGTGAGGTTGTCCGACAGGATGACGGTGATGGCGGCATTGTCATTGACGGCGTCCAGGAGGCTGGTCATGCCGGAATGGGTAAAGGTGGAATCGCCGATGACCGCGACGGCGGGATGAACGCCGGCATCGGCAGCGCCCTTCGCCATCGTGATGGAAGCGCCCATGTCCACGCAGGAATCAATGGCCCGGTAAGGAGGCAGGGCGCCCAGGGTATAGCAGCCGATATCACCGAAGACCCGGGCGTTGGGATACTCCGCAATCACCTGATTCAAAGCGGCATAAACGTCCCGGTGACCGCAGCCCTGGCAGAGCTGGGGAGGACGTGCGGCCAGGTTGTGCGCAGGAGCGTGGCCATCCTCGTTGGAAAGGCCGAACGCAGCGGCGACATTATCCGGATTCAGTTCGCCCGTCCGGGGCAGACGGCCGGTCAGACGGCCGGAAACGGGATACCCGGCACCGAGCAGGGCTTTCACCTGCTCTTCCACGAACGGCTGTCCGTCTTCCACGACCACGATTTCATCGGAAGTGGCGGCCAGGTCGCGTACCAGGCTTTCCGGAAGCGGATATTGCGACACCTTCAGCAGGGAAATCCCTTCGGGATGCGCTTCACAGACATAATTGGAGGCGATGCCGCAGGCGATGACGCCGAGGGGTCCCCCTTTCACAAGCGAATTGTAACGGGATTCCTCCGAACGCCGCAGAAGCTCGGGCTGTCTGGCGACGAGGGCGGCGTACTGTCTCCGGGCATTGCCGGGCAGAAGGACCCAGCGGGTCCGTTCGGAATCCGGATCCAGCGCATTCTGCGGGCCGGGTTCCCCGGTCTGGACCGCCGCGCGGGAATGGGCCAGGCGGGTGACCATCCGGACCAGGACCGGAAGACGCACTTCCTCGGAAAACCGGAAGGCTTCGGCCATCAGGTCATAGCATTCCTGCTGGTCGGAAGGCTCCAGGATGGGAACCATCGCGAACTTCCCGTAGAAACGGGAGTCCTGTTCGTTCTGGGAGGAGTGCATGGACGGGTCGTCGGCGGCAACCACCACGAGGCCGCCCTTCACACCGGTGATGCCGGCATTGACGAAAGCATCGGCACAAACGTTCATTCCCACGTGCTTCATGCACACCAGGGCACGTTTTCCCGCATAAGACATGCCCAGGGCGGCTTCCATCGCCGTTTTCTCGTTGGTGCACCAACGGCTCCGCACCCCGCGTTCCCGCGCGAGGGGGTCACCCTGGATGAATTCCGTGATTTCGGTAGAGGGGGTTCCGGGATAGGCGTACACCCCGGACAGGCCGGCGTGGAGCGCTCCCAAGGCCAAAGCCTCGTCACCGAGCAGCAATCTTTTGACTCTCATTCCAAGTAAGTTCGTTATACACTCCGACAAATATACGAAAAAAAACACCGATTGTCACCCTTTTCATTCTTCAAAGATTGTTTCTATATTTGCAAGGATATGTCAAACAGGTTAGTGTACAGGAGTGGAATGGATTTGCGGGAGGAAATGAAGAAGCGGATGCTCCGCCTGGACGGGGCGACGGGAACGCAGATCCAGCGGTATTCCCTGACGGAAGAAGATTTCCGCAGGGACGTCTTTGCCGATACTCCCATACCCTTGAAAGGCGACAATGAATGTCTGAACCTGACGCGGCCCGACGTCATTTCCGCCGTGCACAAGGCTTATATCGAAGCCGGTGCCGACATTATCGAAACCAATACTTTCAGTGCCAACCGCATCTCCCAGAAGGAATACGGACTGGAAAGCCACGTCCGGGAAATGGCCTTCGCCGGGGCCCGCATCGCCCGCGCCGCGGCCGACAAGGCGGGCCGGAAGGTCTGGGTAGCCGGCAGCATCGGCCCCACTTCCAAGTCGCTGACCCTCGCTCCGGACATCAACCGGCCGGCGGAAAGGCCGTACGGTTTCGACGGAATGGCCGCCAGTTACCGGGAACAGGTGGAAGCCCTCATCGAAGGTGGCGTCGACTTGCTGCTCATCGAGACGGCCTTCGACGCCCTGAACGTGAAAGCGGCCCTGTATGCCGTACAGCAGGTCCGAGACGGATTTCCGGTCATTGTTTCCGTATCGGTCAGCGACCGGAGCGGACGCACGCTCACCGGGCAGACTTTGGAAGCTTTCTACACCGCTGTCCGGCATTATCCCCTCACGGCTTTCGGCGTCAACTGTTCGCTCGGAGCGGACGGACTCCTGCCCTTGGTAAAGGACATCGCCGCGTTCAGCGATGTCCCGCTCATCTGCTATCCCAACGCCGGTCTCCCCAACGAACTGGGCGGGTACGACCAGACACCGGCCCAGATGGCCGCCGAGATGGCCCGGTTCGACGGACTCCTGAACATCGCAGGCGGATGCTGCGGCACCTCCCCGGAACATATCCAGGCTATTCCCCAGCTCTCCCCCGCCCCACTCCGTTCCCCCCGGAACGAATTGACGGTCAGCGGACTGGAATCCTATCTCATCGATACCCGGAAACGGAACTTCACCCTCGTCGGCGAACGGACCAACGTGGCCGGTTCCCGGAAATTCGCCCGCCTCATCGCCGCCGGCGACTATGACGCCGCCCTGGAAGTGGCTGCGGACCAGATCGAAGGCGGAGCCGGCATCATCGACATCAACATGGACGACGCGATGCTGGACGGTCCCCGGGCGATGGAAACCTTCGTCCGCACCCTGCAGAACGATCCTGCCGTGGCGAAGGCGGCCCTGATGATCGACTCATCCCACTGGGAATGCATCCTCGCCGGACTCAAGAATGCACAGGGCAAGTGCATCGTCAACTCCATCAGTCTCAAGGACGGAGAGGCCGCCTTCCTGGAGAAAGCGAAAGAAATCCACCGGCTGGGCGCCGCGATGGTGATCATGGCCTTCGACGAGGAAGGGCAGGCGACGACCTACGACAAGAAGATCGCCGTTTCGGAACGCGCTTACCAGCTCCTCACCGGCATCGGCATTCCTCCCGAAGACCTCATCTTCGACGTGAACGTCCTTTCCATCGGAACTGGAATTCCCGAGCATGACCGGTACGGCATCGACTTCATCGAAGCGGTCCGCTGGATCAAGCAGAATCTCCCCGGAGCCAAGACTTCCGGGGGTATTTCCAACCTTTCCTTTGCTTTCCGCGGCAACAATCCGGTCCGGAGTGCCATGCATGCCGTCTTCCTGTACCACGCCATCCGGGCGGGCCTGGACATGGCCATCGTGAACCCCGGAATGGTCCTCCAGTACGACGACATCCAGCCGGACCTGCGCTCCGCTGCCGAAGACCTCATCCTCTGCCGCGACCCGCATGCCTCCGACCGGCTGGCCGGACTGGCGGTCCCGGCAACGGCAGGCGTTGCTTCGAACGAGTCTCACGCCGAAAGGCCGGAATCGCTCCAGACCGCCCTCCTTACGGGTCGTACTGAACGTCTTTCCGAACTCATCACCTCCGCCTTCGAGCGTCTGGGATCGGCCGTACTGGTCATCGAGGGGCCTCTGATGGAGGGGATGGAAGAAGTGGGCCGTCGCTTTGGCGAAGGAAAGATGTTCCTCCCCCAAGTGGTCAAGTCCGCCAAGGTGATGAAAGATGCCGTGGCCCTGCTGGAACCTTATATGACCGAGGGAGAACAGACGGCCAGGCGTCCCGTCATCATTCACGCGACCGTCAAGGGAGACGTCCACGACATCGGCAAAAACATCGCCGGCATCGTCCTTCGCTGCAACGGCTTCGAGGTGGTGGACCTGGGCGTGATGGTGGACAAGGAGACCATCCTGGAAGCCGCCGAAAAGCGCCACGCCGCCCTGATTGGCGTCAGCGGGCTCATCACACCTTCCCTTTTCCAGATGGAGGAACTTTGTCGGGAGATGGCCGCACGGGGGCTGGACACGCCTCTCTTCATCGGTGGCGCCACGACATCCGCCCTCCATACGGCAGTCAAGCTGGCGCCCCTGTATGATCATGTCTTTTATGCGCCGGACGCTTCGGCCGGGGCCGTGATGGCTAAGCGCTGCATGCGCGACCGGGAGGCTTTCGAAGCCGCCGAACATGAGGAACAGGCCCGTATCCGTGCGCTGCACGAAGGGAGGAAAATGACGCCGGCAACTGAACGGACTGGCTTTGCCACAGACAGTTACGCGACCTGTCTTCCGGAAGACCTGCCGCTGACGGAAATCCCGCTGGCGGAACTGACACCCCTTTTCGACTGGTCGATGTTCCGGGCTGTCTGGGGCGTCCGGGAGTCGGAAGACCTTACCGCCGAAGGCCGTGCCGTCCTGGAGCGAATGGTACGGGAAAACAGCGTCTCGGTGCGTCTGGCCGCCCGATTCTTCGCGGCCCGCCGGAACGGAGAGGCCATCGACCTCGGAGTCTGTTCCCTTCCGATGCTCCGGCAGGAAGAAGCTCCGGGACGTTCCCTCGCCGACTTCGTCCCGTCCGAGGGCTCCGGCCCCTTCGGTGTCTTCGCCATCAGCGTCCACTCCCACCTGCATCCCGCGGGCTGTTCCTGCGAAGCCTGCCGGAACGACTACGACTTGATGATGGAACGCGCCGTCCGGGTCACCCTGGCCGAGGCGGCCTCCACCTGGCTGGACAGGCGGCTCCAGGCCGGTCTTCCCGAAGGAATCCGCATCGCCAAACCTGCTGCCGGATACGCCTCGTGCCCGGACCACAGCCTCAAACGCGACATCCTCCGCCTGCTGCCGGATGGGTTGGACATCACCCTCACTGAAAGCTGTGCGATGCAGCCCGACGCCGCCATCTGCGGATTCATCGTCCTCCACCCGGAGGCCGGATATCCGGAAATCCGCCATATCGGCAGGAAACAATACGATCTTTACTCGGCCGCCCGCGGCTTCTCCCCCGACGAAGCGCGGGCCTTCCTTTCCCACCTGCTATGAGAATCACTGACCTCATGGATGCCCGTCATCCTTTCCCCTCCCTGGAAATCGTTCCTCCCCTCAGTGGCATCTCCAAGGATCAGCTGCTGGAAAGCATCGCTCCCCTGATGGAGTTCAAGCCCCGCTACATCAATGTCACGACGCATCGGGACGAAATCCAGTACGTTCCCCAATCCGACGGCTCCTTCCGCCGGCAGCTGGTCCGCAGCCGCGTTTCCCCCGTCGCCGTCTGCGGCTGCATCCAGGGACGTTTTGACATCGAGGTAGTGCCCCACATCATCTGTGCGGGCAATACCGCTTCCGAAATCGAGTGGCTGGTGCAGGATTTCCATTTCATGGGCATCGATAACGTGATGGCGCTCCGAGGCGATTCCCTCGAGGGAGAGAAACGGTTCTCACCCGTTCCCGGAGGATATGCCCACGCCGACGAACTGGTCCGTGCCATCCGGCGGATGGAGGCGGGAAAGGGACTGTGCATCGGTGTCGGCGGTTACCCGGAAAAGCATTTCGAGGCGGCCAATCCGGAAACCGACATTGCCTTCCTCAAGCAGAAAGTCGAGGCTGGAGCCGACTGCATCATCACCCAGATGTTCTTCGACAACAGCGTTTTCTACCGCTTCGTGGACCGCTGCCGGGAAGCCGGCATCACGGTTCCGGTCATCCCCGGCCTCAAGCCGCTCACGACTGCCCGCCAAGTCAGCCTGCTCCCCGAATCCTTCTCCATCGACATCCCCGTGGAACTCACGGATGCCGTCCGGGATGCCGACGATGACAAGGAAGCGGTCCGCCGGCTGGGCGTCGAATGGTGCACCGCGCAGTGCCGCGACCTGCTCCGGCACGGAGTGCCCGCCGTCCATTTCTATACCATGGGCAAGTCGTCCAACGTAGTGGAAGTCCTGCGGAACTGCTTTTAATTGTGGGAAGGATTCCTTATCTTTGTACGATTAAAACCGATTGTACAATGAAGAGATTCCTGCATATCCTGGTGCTTGCTTTCCTGTCGTCCCTGGCTGTCTCCTGCTACAAGAACAAACCGGAGGACGATACTGCCATCTACGGGACGTGGATGCTGGACACCTACACCCTCGAAACGGGAGCCTCGATTTCCGGCAGCGACGGAAACGCCAGGACCATCACGGTGGATTTCACCGGCTCCGGGTGCAAGCTGGTCCTGGACGAGGACCTCATCGCCGCCGGCAGGATGGGCTTCGAGATGGAAGTCACGTCCTATTCCTACGACCCGGACAGCAAGCGGATCGACTTCGCCCGGAGAATCTCCGTCGCGGACTACGGCAAATCGATGGTCCTCCAGGGCGCTTATGACGTGAAAGAGCTCAGCAGGAGCCGCCTCGTCCTCAGCCAGTCCGACGAACAGCACTTCGGCAAGATCATTTCCGCCAAAGAGACCTCCACCTACGAGTTCCATCGTGCAACGGAGGACGACGACTAAGCCTGAAAACACGCGATGCACAGGATTTTCCTCCCTCTTTACCACTATTTCCAGAAACACAGGGGCTTCCTGCATCTGCTGCTGGCAGGCAGTTTCCTCCTTTTCCTCTTCTTCGGTCTCAAGCTCCGTTACGAGGAGGACATCGTCAAGCTCCTTCCTCGTTCCAGCACTGACAATGAGCTGGCATTCAGCGATATAGGGCTGAAAGACAAAGTCTTCATCCAGGTCACGTCCGCGGATCCTTCGAACCCGCTGGACCCGGCCACCCTGGGGACCTATATGGACGAGTACTGCGATGCCTTGCTGCAGCAGGACTCGACGGGCAGTTTCATCACCGGCATCCTGCACGACCTGGACATGGGCACGATGCTGGGGGCCATCGACTATGGGTTCGAACATCTTCCTTCCTTCATCGACACTTCCCTGTATGCCGCGTTCGCCGCGGCCCTGGAGCCCGAAGCCGTGGAGAAGGCGATGCAGGAGAACCTGGCCCTGCTGGAGGCGGACGAAACCGGGGAGATTACGCAGTTGGTCACGATGGACCCGCTGGGTCTGAGAAATATCCTCCTCGGGCAGCTGATGCCGGAAAACGGCGTCTCCGCAGGCGGATTCACCATTGATGAAGGTCACTTCTTCTGCCCCGACAAGACGGTTGCCCTGGCTTTCCTGTCACCGGGATTCAACTCGATGGATTCCGGGGCCGGCACGAAGTTCTACCGCCTGATGAACCGGACCCGCAAGGACTTCGAAGCCGCCCATCCCGATGCACGCGTCCTGGCGCACGGCACCCCTTTGGGCAGCGTCTCCAACGCCAGCACCATCAAGGGCGACCTGCTGATGACCGTAGGGATTTCCCTCCTCGTCATCCTCGTCATCCTCCTGTTGAGTTTCCATAGCTGGACTTTCATCTGGCAGCAGATCGTTCCCATCCTGTACGGCGCCGTTTTTTCGCTGGCCTGCCTGTATTGGATCAAGGGATATATGTCCCTGATGGCCCTCGGGCTCGGTGCCATCGTGCTGGGCGTAGCCATCAGTTACTGCCTGCACGTGCTCATCCACCACTATTATGTGGGTGATGTGGAACAGATGCTCCGGGAGGAATCCACCCCCGTCACCCTGGGATGCATCACTACGATCGGCGCTTTCCTGGGCCTCCTGTTTACGGAAAGCGACCTGCTCCGGGACTTCGGCCTCTTCGCCACTTTCGCCCTGCTCGGGAATACCTTCTTCGCCCTGTTCTTCCTGCCCCACTTCATGAAGCCGGAGCAGGTCAGGTTCAAACGGTACAAGGGGTTCCATGCCATCGACCGGATCAACAACCTTCCCTGGGACCGGAACCGCTGGGTGCTCCTGGCGATGGCGGCGGTCATCGTCGCCGGTGCCCTCCTGAGCCACCGGGTCAAGTTCGACAGCGACCTGAGGAACCTGGACTACGACGAGCCGGTCCTCACCGAAAGCCAGCGCCTGTACAGCGAGAAGAACGCCAACGGAAACATGGACCTGTATTTCGCCGCTTATGACGAAGACCTGGACCAGGCACTCGAATACAACAAGGTCCTGACCCGGACACTGGATTCCCTGTCCGCAGCCGGCTTGGTCAAAGGCTATTCGCCCCTGGCATCGCTCCTTTTCCTTTCCGGGAAGGACCAGGAAGAGCGGATTGCCGCCTGGAAAGCGTTCTGGACACCGGAACGGGAAAGTCAGGCGTGGCGGGAAATCGCTGCCGCGGCCCGTCACAACGGCCTGGAGTCCTCCCTGTTCCAGCCCTTCCAGTCCCTGCTGGACGCCGACTACGAACCCGGGAACCTTTATGAGGCTGAGGTATTTCCGAAAGAGTTGGTTGACAATTATATCGAACTGCAGGAAAGTGGCCGCTACATGGTCTTCACCTCCGTCGCCTTCCGTCCGGAGGATGCCGATGCCGTGACCGCTGCCCTCGTTTCCGGTCCCCATGCCCTGGTCCTGGAGCCGTTCTATTATTGCCGGGACATGGTCGAGATCGTCCACGACGACTTCAACACGACCCAGTGGGTCTCCTCGCTGTTCGTCCTGCTGGTCCTGCTCATCGCTTTCAGGAACATCATTACGGCCCTCGTGGCCTTCCTCCCGATGTTCCTGAGCTGGTATGTCCTTCAGGGTCTGATGGCCCTCCTGGGGCTGGAGTTCAACCTGATCAACATCGTGATCTCCACCTTCATCTTCGGCATCGGGGTGGACTACAGTATCTTCGTGATGGAAGGACTGCTGAAAGAAGCCCGGACCGGACAACGGGAGATGCTGGATTTCCACAAGGTGGCCATCGTCTTCTCCGCCCTCGTGCTGGCCATCGTGGTCCTTTCCCTGGTTTTCGCCCGGCATCCGGCCATCCGCTCTATCGGCATCATCACCCTCATCGGGATGGCGACCACCATCCTGCTGACCTATTCCCTTGAACCCTTCATCTTCCGCCACCTGCTCAAATGGGACTGGTACCGGAAGCGTATCCGCGCATAAATGGATTCCATTGACGCCAGACTGTACCTAAACCTGATCCGCGGGGGCGCCGCCCGGCTTTCGGCGCATCGGCAGACCATCAACGACCTCAATGTCTTCCCCATTCCGGACGGAGACACGGGAGACAACATGTTCATGACCATCCAGGCGGGCTGCACTCCGGCAAGTCTTGGGGCCGATTGCACCCTTTCCGAAATGGCGAAAGCCGTATCCGCCGGCATGCTGATGGGCGCCCGGGGCAATTCCGGCGTCATCCTGTCCCGCATCTTCGCAGGGCTCGCCAAAGGCCTCGCCGACGTCCGCGAAGCCGGCGTGAATGCCTTCTCCCGCGCCATGCAAGCCGGGGTCGACGAGTCCTATCACGCTGTCTCCGAACCCGTTGAGGGCACTATCCTGACCGTCTTCCGGGAAGGTGTGGAGGCCGCGGCCGGCAGCAAGGACCTGGATGAATACTTCGACCTTCTGGTCTCCGCGATGGACCTGTCGCTCCAGCATACGCCTGAACTGCTGGACGTTCTCAAGAAAGCCGGCGTCGTGGACAGCGGCGGAGCCGGCCTGCTGTACATCGCCGAGGGCATGCGCGCCGCCCTGCACGGAGAAATCGCCGAAACCCTGGACGAGGCAGTCCCCGCCCCGGCACACGCGGACCTGGACGCCTTTACCGAAGACAGCATCCTGGAATTCGGCTACTGCACGGAATTCCTCCTCCGGCTGCAGCGGAGCAAAGTGGACCTGGACACTTTCGACGAGACCGTCATCTCGGACTGGCTCGCGCAGAACGGCGATTCGCTCGTTTTCTTCCGCGACGGCACCATCATCAAAGTCCATGTCCATACCCGCACTCCCGGCGAAATCCTGAACCACTGCCAGCAATATGGTGAGTTCCTCACCCTCAAGGTGGAGAACATGACCCTCCAGCACCATGAGAACCATATGGATGAGCGGTTCAAGGTCGGACGGAAATCATACGGCGTCGTGGCCGTTGCCTCCGGTTCCGGGCTTGCAGTCACATTCAAGGAACTGGGGGCTGACATCGTCATCGAAGGCGGCCAGACGATGAACCCGCCCGTGGAGCGCTTCATCGAAGCGTTCGACACCGTGAACGCGGATACGGTCTTCGTCCTTCCGAACAACGGAAATATCCTCCTGACAGCCCGTCAGGCTGCGGAGATGTATGACAAGGCCGACATCCGGGTCATCCCCACCAAGACTCTGGGCGAAGGGTACTATGCCCTTGCGAACCTGGACACGGAAGCGGGCGATGCCAGCGCAGTCGAGGCGGCCCTCACCGAGGCTGCGGAAGAGGTCGCGACGGGCCTGGTGTCCCGCGCCATCCGTGACAGCGGTGGTTTCCATGAAGGAGACTATCTCGGCATCCACGGAAAGAAGATTCTCACTTCCGGGCCGGATCCGGAAAGCGCCCTCCTCGCGCTCGCAGACACCCTGCAGGCCGGTTCTTTCGACGTCATCCTCGTCTTTGCCGGGGCCAATGCGAAGGATCCTGACGGCGTCCGGAAAGCCCTGGCCGCCCAGTACCCCCGTTCGGAAGTCATCCTTCAACCCGGGGGGCAGCCGGTCTATGAATACATCCTTGTCCTGTTCTGATACCTGAACCGATATGCTTAGACTTTTTACTGATACCGACACCGACATCACCCCCGCCGTAGCGGCCGAATACGGCTACCGCCTCATCAGCATGCCGTACAGCGTGGACGCCAAGACCGTCTACCCGTACGTGGATTTTAATGAGTTCGAGGCCCACAAGTTCTATGACATGCTCCGCAACGGCGTCCTGCCAACGACGAGCGCCATCTCCAAGGAACGGTACATCGAGTATTTCGAACCGGAATTCGCCGCCGGAAACGACATCCTGTACGTCCACTTCTCCCGGGCGATGACCGTCACTTTCAACGCGATGGACGAGGCCGTGGCAGAGCTCAAGGCCAAGTACCCGGAACGGCAGTTCCACGAAATCGACACCAAGGGCATCACCACCATCAGTTACACCATCGTGCGGGAGGTAGGCGACCTTCTCAAGGCTGGCAAGAACCTGGAGGAGGTGCTGACATGGGCGGAGAGCGAGGTGGACAAGTTTGCGATGTACTTCTTCGCCGACGACCTCAAATTCTTCCGCCGCAGCGGCCGCGTCAGCGGGCTTGCCGCAACGATGGGCACCCTCATCGGCATCCGTCCGATCATTTACATGAGCCAGGAAGGCAAGATGGTTTCCTGCGGCAAGGAGAAAGGCCGGCTCAAGGCGATGGAACACCTTGTGCATCAGGTGGCGGACCTGGGCGAAGATTTCAAGTCCCACCGGTTCGTCATCGGCCACACCGATGCCCCGGAACTGGCGGAGGAAGTCGGAAAGATGATCCGCGAACGCTTCGGGGAGGACTTCCCGATCGAATATGTTGTCGCCAACCCGACTGCCGGCAGCCATGCCGGGCCGAACGGTGTCGGCGTCTGTTTCCACGCCAAGCATCGGTAATATGATTACTGTCAAGCAAGTAACCTCCCGGAAGGAGCAGAAGGCGTTCCTGGATTTTCCGCTGGACCTGTATGCGGGAAACCCTTGTTTCGTCCCGCCCTTGTACCTGGACGAACGGAAGATCTTCCGGGACGACTATGTCTATCGCGACTGCTGCGACTTCGTCTGCTTCCTGGCCTATAAGGACGGCATCGTCGCCGGACGTATCCAGGCCATCATCCAGAAAGCCGCGAACGAGAAGAACGGGGAGAAGCGAGTCCGCTTCAACCGGTTCGATGCCATCGATGATTTCGAAGTCTCCAAGGCTTTGTTCGAGGCCGCCGAAAAGTGGGCGCTGGAGAAAGGGATGGACACGGTGTGCGGTCCCCTCGGCTTTTCCGACCTGGAGCGGGAAGGGCTTCTGGTCGAGGGGTTTGACCAGCAGGCCACCTTCGAGGAAAATTACAATGCCCCCTATTATGGCGAGCACATCGAACGGCTGGGGTACGTGAAGGAAGTGGACTGGCTGGGCTTCCGCCTCTACGGGGCCGACAGCCCGGAAACGATGGAGGAGATGGAAAAGACCTCCGACTTCATCTTCCACCGCTACAAACTGCACCTGGGCCCTTCCCGCAGCGGTTCCGACTTCCTGAAACGCTATGCCGACGACATCTTCGGGCTCATCGACAAGTCCTATGACGGATTGTACGGAACCGTCCCTTTCACGGATGGGATGCGGAAACTGATGATTGACAACTTCAAGCTTGTCATCAATCCCAAGTACGTGGCCGTGGTCCTGGACGAGAACGACAAGATGGTTTGCTTCGGCCTCACCTTCCCCGCCCTGGCCGGTGCCCTGGCCGGCGGCCGTGGCAGGCTCACACCCCGCACGGCCATCCGTCTCCTGAAGGCCCTGAAGAAGCCGGATGCCCTGGACCTCTGTCTCGTGGGTGTGGAACCGGAATACCTGAACCGGGGCATTTCCGCCGTCTTCTCCGTCGCCATCATGAAGATGCTCCGGGACAACCCGGACCTCCGCTTCGCCGACACGAACCTGAACCTGGAGGACAATTACGCGATCCTGAACCAGTGGAAGCGCTTCCGCAAGGAACAGATCAAGCGCTACCGGTCCTATGTAAAGAAACTCGTATGATCAAACTGCTTGTCGACTGTTTCGGCGGCGACCATTCGCCGGAGGCGCCTGTTGCAGGCGCCCTTGCCGCCCTGGCAAAGAATCCGGACCTGTATCTCATCCTCACCGGTGATGAATCCACCCTGAAGAAGCAGCTGGAAGGCAAGGCCTATGATTCCTCCCGGCTGGAAATCGTCCATGCGCCCGAGGTCATCGGCTGCGACGAAAAGCCCACCGACGTGGTGCGGCTCAAGCGGAACAGCTCCATGATGAAGGCGATCATGATGCTCCGGGACGAGGATGACATCGCCGGGATGGTATCCACCGGTTCCACGGGTGCCTTGGTAACCGGCGCCCTGGTGCGTCTGGGCCGCATCCGCGGCATCATCCGGCCGGCCTTCTGCCCCATCCTGCCCACGATGGACGGAGGCCTTGTGGGGATCTGCGACAGCGGCGCCAACGTGGAAGTGACACCTGCCCATCTGCGTCAGTTCGCCATCATGGCCAGCCTGTACATGCAGGAAGTGTACGGGGTCAAGAATCCCCGTACCGCACTCCTGAACGTGGGCAGGGAGGCCGAGAAAGGCGACGACCTGCGGAGGGAGACTTATGCACTCCTGCAGGACACGGAATGCGTGAACTTCGTGGGCAACATGGAGAGCCGCGACCTGCTGTCGGGTTCCTACGATGTCGTCGTAACCGACGGTTTCTCCGGCAATGTCCTCGTCAAGACGACGGAGGGAACGGCGCTGGAACTGCTCAAGAAAGTCAAGAAAGATATCTACTCCCGCACCCTGTACAAGCTGGGTGCCCTCCTGATGAAACGGATGTTCCTGGAGGAGAAGGAGTTCATGAATTACCAGAACTATGGCGGAAGCGTTCTCCTCGGAACCTCCAAGGTGGTGGTCAAGGGACACGGCAGCAGCAAGGCCGTGGCCGTGGAGAAATGCATCGAACAGGCCTGGCGGATGGAGGTGGGCAACCTCTCCGGCCAGATTGAAGAGGCTGTCGCCCGCTACGAACACTACGAAGACTGATGGAAACAATGTATGGGAAAGTCCAGGCCATCCTGGCCAGGCAGCTGCGGGTGGATCCCGCTATCGTCACGATGGACGCTCAGATAAAAAAAGACCTCGGTGCCGATTCGCTGGATATCCTCCAGCTCCTCATGCGCATCGAGGACCAGTATGGAATCACCATTCCTGACAAGGCACTGGCGACCTTCCAAACCGTCGGAGACGTGGTTACCTACCTGGAACAGGAAGGGACGCAGCTCTAATAAGTAAACGTATACTCCGTCACGATGCCCGCAAACTCGTCCAGGACCATCCGGACGGGCAGGCCTTTCTTGTTATAGTCCATGACTATGCGGGAGTACCCCTTGACCGCCTGTTTCCGGGCGATCAGGGTGACTGTCTTGATGCCGCCCTTCTCTTCCACGACCAGGTTCGCATCGTTATCCTTAGCAGCGGCCTCGTAATTGCCGGTGATGCAGTTCAGGAGCGTGTTGCGGAGATTCCGCATATAGGCGTTCTTGGCCGTGTCTACAGTGATGGCTTTTCCTTTCACGGCATTCCTGAGCTGGTCGCCTTCGATGATGAGATATTCTCCCTGCGGCTCGTCATACATCATGGTCAGATGGTCGGGGGCCGTGAAGGTGACGGTTCCCTTGCCGGGAATCACCTTGTTGACCGCCTTGAGGGTCTTTTTCTGGGTGAACGTGCAACTAAGGTCCTGGGCTCCGGCGCCGATGCCGACCAGGACTAGGGAAAGGAGGATCAACAGTCTTTTCATTCCATTCATTCAATTAGCCGCCCTTGGGCTGCAAAAAGCATACCTCGGCACAATATGCAGGACCAGATACTCCGACCGGGTGCCGATCCGGATCTTGGGGCCCCAGATGCCGATGCCTGAACTGACATAATACTGTGTCCCGCCACGCTGATGGCGGCCCCAGGCCTTCTCGAACAGGGCATCCGTCACCCAGGAAACCGGCCAGACCTGACCGCGATGGGTGTGGCCGCTGAACTGGAAGTCAATGCCAGCCTGTTCCGCCTCTTCCAGCCGGTAAGGCTGGTGGTCCAGGAGGATGGTGAACCGGTCCGAAGCATCGGCCAGTTCGGCAAGGGCCTTCCGCCGGGGGTTGGTACGGTCGTCCCTGCCGATGACCCGGATTCCGGAGAAATCCCGGACCTCGTCCCTGAGGAGGTGGATGCCGGATTCCCCGAAAAACCGCTCGGCCGCAGCCTCGTTGCTGTAATACTCGTGATTGCCCAGAATCGTCCAGACGGGCGCTTCCAGTCGACGGAATTCCGCCGCATAGTCCCCTTCCAGGACCGGCCGGATGCTCCGGTCGATGATGTCCCCGCCGATGAGGACAAGGTCCGGATGCTCGGCATTGAAAAGATCCACCCACCGGCCCAGTTCCGCCTTCCGGTTGTGGTAGCCGACATGCAAGTCACTTGCAAGGACAATCGTAAGGGGCTTATCCAACGGCTTTTCCGTTTGGATGGTCATCTCCTCGCGATACTTGTGCCGGTAGTGTATGCTTCCCGCGGTCAAAATGACCGCCGTCAGGCCGAGCACCGCCCACAGGCCCGTGGCGCTGTTGCGGAGCCATGTCTTCGGAAGAAGATGGCAGAGCGAAGCCACATCGGCTAGAAAGAAGATCAGAAGCAGGTACAGGAACGCGATGAGCCAGGGATGTCCCGCCTCATAGAGAACGGTAGCCGTCTTGACAGGGACCCGCTCAGTAAGTCCAAAGCCGGCAAAAGCCAGCAGCATCCATAGCAGGAACAAGCCCGCTGCCGTCAGCTTCAGGGCCCATCCCCCGGGGGTGATGCGCCAAAGATGCCAGACGACATAGGCAAGGGACGCGAAGAATGCAAAAAGGACGAAAAGGAACCGGCTGCCCATCATGGGGGCAAAGGTAAGAATTAATCAAGAAAAATGATTAACTTAGCCGCGATAAACATGTCATTGTCATGAAGAAACTCCTGCTTGCTTTCGCCCTCGTGGCCTTGACGGCATCCTGCTCCCCGAGCAAGGCGCCCAAGATTCTCGTCCTGTACTATTCCCAGACATCCACCACCCGGGCGGTAGCGGAGGAAATCGGCAGCCGTCTCGGGGCCGACATCGAGGCCATCGTCCCGACCGTTCCCTACGACGGCGACTACCAGGCCACCATCAGCCGCGGTATCAAGGAGCGTGAAGAAGGAACCTTTCCGGAAATCCAGCCCCTTGCCGCCAACCTCGATTCATATGACTGCATCTTCCTGGGGTATCCGATCTGGTTCGGAACCTATGCCCCTCCGATCGCCGGCCTGCTGGAGGCCGTAAACCTGGACGGTAAGAAGATCGTCCCCTTCTGCACCTTCGGCAGCGGCGGTCTCGATGCCAGCATAAAGGATCTCAAAGCCAAACTTCCGAACGCGGAGATCCTGCCGGGCTACGGCGTCCGGGCCGCCCGCATCGACGCGATGCCGGCGGAAATCGACCGCTTCCTCAAAGCCGGAGGTTTCCTTGAGGGAGAGGCTCCCGTCGTCGGGGATTTCTCCGAAGTCCGTCCGGTCACGGATGCGGAATCCGCCCTTTTCGATGCCGCCGTCGGCGATTATCCGATGATCCACGCCAAGGCGGAGGAAGTGTCTTCCCGTCCCGTCTCCGGGGGAACCGAATACCTCTTCACGGCCCGTGACCTTCCCCGGGATCCCGCCATGGAGATGCCCACGTCTACCATGAAAGTATATGTCCTCGCCGAGGACGGAAAAGCCCCTGTGTTCACGCAGGTGGTAAGATAGGATGAAAAAAGTCAAGAATACCCTCTGGATCGCCGGCTGCTTCCTGCTGGTCGGGGTCAATGTGGCCGTCTTCCTGCTGTTCCCCCGGCTGGTGTCCGGGATGGCCATCGTCCTTTCCAACGCAATCACCCTTATCCTGACCTTCCTGGCATTCAAGCCCATCAATGACTGGCTGCAGGCGGACCTGCTGGAGCGCCAGCAGGAACTCATCGCCAAACTGGAAAAGGACCGCGAACTGGAGCGGAAAGTGGAAAGCCTGGAACAGGAGAACCGGCGGCTGACCGACAAACTGGACACGAAGGACCAGACCGTCTCCCTTCCCGCCCAGATCGACTATACCTTCAAGGTGGAACAGATGGAATACGCGAAGCAAGGGTATGTGGTCAAGGAGGAAGAGGTCGACGCGCTGGACCGGGAGCAGTTCAGCATCCCCGACCGGAAGTTCTTCGAGAGCATCCTTGAAGACAGCCTCCTCAAGGAAGCCAGCATCCGGAAGATCCTGTATATCCACAAGTTCTACTACAAGGTGTCGCTGGGCATCGACTTCCGGAAGATGATGTATGCCTTCGACGGCGACAAGGTCATCTTCTACGGCGCCCGCTTCGAGAAACTGCACGACATCTCCAGCGAACTGGAGCCGGAACACGGGGACATCGACCGCGTGGAAATCCTGAAAATCTCCGGCGACAAGGCGGAGATCCGCCAGGACAAGGAATACGATCTCCTGAAGGAGCAATACCGCCGGGCACGGGCCGTGGAGGTGAAAGCCGGCATGGAGGACGAGGTCGCCGCCCTGTGCAACCAGTATACCGAAGCCCTGCACGAAAGTATCAAGGGCCGCTTTGCGGAGCGGGTGGATTTCGTCGATTCCATCGAGGAACACCGCGACATGAACTGGTATTCCCTCAAGGCCAGCACGGACCGGACCGTCCAGGAAATCGCCGCCAACATGCTCATGCTCACCACGGTGATGAACAAGACGCAAGCCATCGGCGAACAGGCCGGCGTACGGCTTCTGGATGAGGCTTAAAGGCCATGAAAGAAGGGGATGACCCATCGGCCATCCCCTTCTTTCATTTCACGTAAGTAGCTTTCACGAAAGGCGCTCCAAGCAGGTAATCGGCGCTTTCCCTGAAACTGACGCGGATATCTTCATGGTTGTATCGTTCAATCTCCACGATGAGATTCTCGAGGCCGGCGAGCTCCGCGTTCTTGAAGATGGCATCGAACCCGACCATGCCGCTTTGTCCCACTTCCCATTCGTCCTTGATGTGGAGCAGCCGGAAGCGGCCGGGATAGCGTTTGAAATAATCGACCGGAGAGGCTTTGCCGATGACGGTCCAATACACGTCCATCTCATAAAACACGAGTTCGGGATCCGTGTGCTGCAGCATGTAGTCGTACATCACCTCGCCTTCAACCTTCTCGAACTCATAGGCGTGGTTGTGATAGCCATACTTGAGGCCGGCAGCCTTGCAACGTCGTCCCACCTCGTTCAGGTAGTCACAATATACCTGGAGGTCCTTCAAATCACGCTGCCCGCCGATGGCAGGAGTGACCAGGTACTCCATGCCTGCCTGCTTATGCACCTCGATGCACTTGTCCCACCAGGCCAGAGCCGCGGTGAGATCGTGGCTGTCCAATTCCTCGCGGGAAAGCCCGCGGGAGACATGGGCAGAAAGCACCTTCATTCCGGCCGCCTCCACTTTTTGCTTGAAAACCTCGGGCGCATCACCGTAAATGAGCCCATTTTCGCCGTCATAACTGGCGGTTTCCACGGCCGTATAGCCCATAGCGGCGATTTCCTTCAGGATATCCCCATAATTGTCGTGATTGAGGATACTGCGTGCAGAATACATCTGCACGCACATATCCTTTTTCACGGGAGCGGCCTCCTTGGGCCCGCAGGAAGGGAGTGCGGCCAGCGCAAGGAGTGCTACGGAAATGATTCCGGATTTCATAAGACTAATCCATCAACTTGATGCGGATGTTGCGGTACCACACGTCGTCGCCGTGGTCCTGCATGCCGATGTAGCCCTCGTGCGCTTCGCCGCCGCAATTGTTCAGGAGTTCGAATGCCAGGGGCCAGTCCTTCTCGCTGAACTTGGAGGCCTGCAGCATGTCGGTCCACTGCGGGGTCCAGAGGTGATACTCCAGCACTTTCTCATCATTCTGGAAGTGCACGACCGTGCCCTTGTACACCAGGATCTTTGCCTTGTTCCACTCGCCGAACGGGTTCTGGTTCTGCGGGACGGCCGGAATCATGTCATACAGGGAAGCGGACTGGCGGTTGCCGTCCACGCCGAGAAGGGCATCCGGATGGTTCGCATTGTCAAGTACTTGATACTCAGGAGCAGAGATATAGATGGGCTCGTAGCGCTCGGCGCCGTTCTCGTCCTTGGTGGTGACTTCTTTGGCAAGATAGAAGATACCGGAGTTTCCGCCCTTGGAGACCTTCCATTCGAGTTCCAGGGTGAAGTTCTTGAAACTGTGGGCGAAAATGATATCTCCCCCTTCGCCCGTCTGGGCTTCGCCGCTGCCTGTGCCGGTGAATTTGAGGGCGCCGTCATCGATGGTCCAGCGGGACGGAAGGATATCCTTGCCATATCCGCGCCAGCCGTTGGTGGAGGAGCCGTCGAACAGCACGACATAGCCTTCGTCATCGACCGGGAAGGCGGACAGGTCCACCTGCGGGGCCTCAACGACCGTGTATTCGGGAACGGCCGGGGCGTCTTTCTTCTTGCCCTGGTTGCCGCAGGAAACGGCGAATACCAGCAGGGCTGCTGATGCAAGCAACAGAATCTTTTTCATGGTTGTATGGTTTTTAAGGTTTTACGGCATCTCAGGAAGCTTCCAGCCTGCGCGGAAGACCGGTTTGATCAGTTCCCGGGCGAACTGGTTGGCATCGACCGGGTCGGTATAGACATTCTCGAACGTAGGATGGCCGTCCGTAATGGAGAAACCGTCGTGGATCATCGTACGGATGGTCGCGCCCTCCGGAATGTTGGTAAAGCGCATGTTCTCACCGTCCCACTCGAGCTCCTGGTTCAGCCCCTGCAGGCGTACGGCCACGACACCCATCGCCACCATCTCGTTGAAGGGACCGGCCTCGGAGAAGTCGGAAGCGCTCGGCGTGCGGAAATCCGGGTCCTCCTTGCAGGCACGGACCCAGTCCTGCTGATGGTCGAGCCTGATCTCGCGATGGATCTTCGGCACCTCGGGATTACGGCCGGAAAGCAGGTACGGATTCACGCCGTAGCAGCCGCAGATGAGGGTGTCTTTGGTGCCATAGAAGATGACGGCGCCGCCGCTGTCGTTCAGGTCCTTGCCGACAGGCAGACCCGCCGGACGGTCCGGGAGGATGCCGCCGTCGGTCCAAGTCACGACCACCTCGGACATCGCCACCTTGGGCAGATTGTCACGGGCGGGGAATACGAAACGGACTTTTTCGGCCTGCGGACAAGATTCGGTGAGTAAGGCGGTGGAACTGCCCTGCACTTTGGTCGGATAACCCAGTTTCAAGGCCTTGAACACAGGATGGAGGATGTGGCAGGCCATATCGCCAAGGGCGCCGGTGCCGAAGTCCCACCAGCCGCGGAAGTTCCAGGGCGTATAGATGGAATGGTAGGGACGGTACGGAGCCGGGCCCAGGAAAAGGTCCCAGTCGAGGGTCTTGGGGACCTTCTCCGCCTTGGCGGGACGCTCCAGGCCCTGGGGCCAGATAGGGCGGTCCGTGAAAGCTTCGACACGGGTGACCTCACCGATCTCGCCGTTCCAGATCCAGTCGCAGATCTTGCGGACACCTTCGCCGGAAGCGCCCTGGTTGCCCATCTGGGTAGCCACGCGGTACTTCGCGGCCAGCTTGGTGAGGAGGCGGGACTCGTACACGGTACGGGTAAGCGGCTTCTCGCAGTAGACGTGCTTGCCGGCCATGATTGCGTTCGCGGCGATGATAGCGTGTGTGTGGTCCGCGGTTGCAACCATCACAGCATCGGCCTCAGGCAAGAGCTCTTCGAACATGACGCGCCAGTCCTTGTAACGCTTGGCGTTCGGATACCGGTCGAAAACGTGCGCGGCATACTTCCAGTCCACGTCGCACAGGCCGATGATTTCCTCCGTTTCCAGACCGCGGAGGACACTGGCGCCCCGGCCGCCGATGCCGACGCCCAGGATCTTCAATTTGCGGTTCAAGGGTGCCGGAGCCCGTTTTTCACCCGCCAGGAGCTGGTCGGGCAAGAGGGATAAACCGATGGCTGCAGCCGTTCCCGTTTTCAGGAAGGCCCTTCTTGAAATCTCTTTTCCCATAATTGTATCGATTGTGTGGTCAGTCTTTCACAAAGATAGCAAAAAACCGATTCTGTTGCATATCCTATTGAAAAACACTATCTTAGACCAAATAAGTATTTAACCATGGCAAACTTTCCGTTTTTTAGAGGGCTTTTCCTTACCGCAGGACTCCTTCTCCTTCAGCTGCAAGCCGGCGCCACCCGGTTCAAGTCCATCCACGTGGTGGATAACGAGACACTGATGCTGTGCTTCCAGGACGGCGACATCCGGTACCGGGACGATGCGACTGGCCCGAGCGCCTACCTCGGGCACTCATTCGCCGAAGGGGATGATACGCTCCTGACCTTCCTCCCCCGGCTGAACCCGGCCGCGGCTGGATGGACTGTCACTTCTAGGGACGACCGTTCCTTCAAAACCGCAAAAGTGACCCCCTGGCGGAAGTCGAAGCCCATGTATACGGACAACACCCTTACGAGCGAACTGGAGCACTGGCTCTTCCTGCGGCTGCCCCAGCCGATGAAGCAAGGCTGCACCTATACGGTCCGCATCCCGAAAGGGAGCGGGTCGGACAAGGCCTCTGCCAGCATCCGTTTCGACATCTGGAATGACGTGTCCGAAGCCGTCCATGTGAACATCATCGGCTATGCACCGCAGGAAAAACGCAAGGCGGCCGACCTGTACCTGTGGCTCGGTGACGGCGGTCCCCGCGACTACAAGTCCTTCGAAGGCAAGAAAGTATGGCTATACAACGTAGAGACGAAAGACGCAGCCGAAGCCGGCGAGGTCCGCTTTTGGAAACCTCAAGCGGACAGTGCCCAGGAGGCGGGCAGGAAGGACCTGACCGGATCGGACGTGTGGAACATCGACTTCACGGGAACGGAACCCGGCCGGTACCGCCTCGTCGTGGAAGACGTGGGCTGCAGCCCCGATTTCGACATCCGGGACGATGCCTTCTTCCAGCCTTACCGGTACTCCGTCCGCGGGTATTACTATATGCGGCTCGACGAACCCATTGACCCTGAGCACGTCTGGCCGGTTCCCCGCCAGCCCCGCTTCTCCCCCGGGAAGGATCCGGCGGGCTTCACCGTCTACAAGACCGACCTGCATCCCTGGCATCCTGACTGGCGGAAACTCCGCGGGGATGTCTGGGACGAGCCGCATTTCAAGCCGAAGGAGGCCTCGGCCTTCTGGCAGCACCGGCTCCCGGGCAATCCGGTCAATCCCGACGTCCGCGGCGGCCATTCGGACGCCTTCGACTGGGACCGTCATCTCGCGCACGTGAGCAACATCTACGACTTGCTCCTCCCCTACCTCCTCACCGGCGGACGGCTGTCGGAAGACGGCCTGGGCATCCGGGAAAGCGGCAACGGGATTCCGGACATCGTGGACGAGGCCCGGAACGAAGTGGATTTCTTCCTGTCCATCCGGGACGGCGAGGCCTATTCCCAAGGCATGACGAATCCGGACAAGGACTGGACCGTGATGTTCCAGGCCGGCTGCACGACGATGGCCGCCTGGGCCAATGCCGCGAACTGCGCCATGTTGGGAGAAGCCTTCCGGATCGGCGGCAGAAAGGACTTGCAGGCGTATTATACCGACGAGGCCGTCAAGGCCTTCCGCTTCGCGTCGAAACAGGAGGATTCCCAGCTGGACGATGTCCAGGGCATTGGCGACGGGGCCATGCGCGGCCGGGATTTCCGGCAGATGGCCGCCGCCTTCCTCTATAACCTGACCGGAGACACCGCCTGGGAGGATATCCTGGCCGAAGAGAGTGTCGTGAAAGGTCCTTCCTCGGAAATCATCAATACCGGACGCGGTGGCTGGTGGCAAGTCTGGGGGACGGCCGCCTACCTGAAATGTCCGTACGAAAGGCACTATCCGGAACTATACCGGAACATGGTGATGAGTGTCTTCGCCCAGGCCTATGCCAAGAATGTCGACCGCCGGCTCACCCGGCCGTCCCGCCGCAGTGCGGACGATCCCCGGTGGCAAGTCTCCGAGAACCTCCATCTCGTGATGCTGGCCCACGCCATCACCCAGGATACCGTCCTGCGGCAGGAGTTGGAACAGGCCATGTACGACGAAGCGGGCTGGGGCCTGGGCCGCAATCCCGCCAACATCGTGGAGATGACCGGGTTGGGGTCCCGCCATATCACCGACTGCTATACCACCGGCCGGAATGACGGCGCTCCCGGGACCCATCCCGGCCAGACTCCGTTCAATGGCACCGAGACCTGGTCGCCCGGCCATAACGGCGGAGATGCCCGCGTCATTCTCGCCTATTGCTACCCCGACTGGAACACCGGCGGCTGGCCGCGTCAGGAATCCTTCTTCAACCAGCGCTACTTCTGGGTGAACGGAGAGTTTACCCCGCGTGAAACCATGCGGGGCAAAATGGCCCTCCTGGGCTATCTGTACGGCATCAGGCCGTAAGGGAAACTACAGGGCAGGCAGGATGTGATCCCAGATCAGGTTCAGTTCCTGCTGCATGTTGCGGATGTGGGCGGTCGTCACGACCACGGCATCCTTGTCGGGAATGACGATGATGTACTGACCGTTGGCACCGTCAGCACGGAAAGCTCCATGGCGGCACCGCCACATCTGATAGCCGTATCCCTGTATCCAGTCATTGTTTTCCGGCTGATAGGCCGCATAGGCGGGGTGCTCCGGATTGGACTGGATTTCCTGAAGCTGCCGTTCGTTCATCCCGGCATTCACGCAGGTAACCTGCTTGGCGGACATTTCGGCCACCCAGCCGGCCGGGATGACCTGCTTGCCGGCGAATTTGCCGCCGCCCAGGAGGCAGAGCCCCATCCTGGCCAGGTCTTCCGTCTTCAGGTAGAGGCCCCAACCGCCGGTGTTGATACCGGCCGGGCTCTCCAGCCATTTCGGCTTCCCGATGCCAAGCGGCTGCCACAGGCGGGTGTCCAGATAGTCGACGACTTTCTGTCCCGTGACCTTCTGCACGGCGGCGGAGAGGACATAGGTAGCCAGGCTGTTGTAACAGTAACACGTGCCCGGCTCATATTCCAAGGGCCACTCCATGAAGCCCCTGATCCAGTCTCCGTCTCCCCTGCGCGTAGCGCCGGTAGGGTCGGTCCCATGACCGGAATTCATCGTGAGAAGATGCCGGACGGTAACGCGTTTCAGCGTGTCGGAAGCATTCTCCGGAACACTCTCGGGGAACAGGTCCACAATCTTGTCATCCAGCGACAGCAAGCCTTCCGAGATGGCGAAACCCACGGCCGTGGACGTGAATGTCTTGGACACGGAATTGAGGATGTGGGCCGTGTCGGGGACGAAGAACTTTTCCTCCAGGATCTTCCCGTGCTGGAGAACCATGACGCTGTGCAGGTCCTCGGTGCTGTCGGAGACGGCCTGGAGATAGGAGGCGAAGGCTTCGTCCAGGGCGGCAGAGGCCCGGCCCCGCGGAAGCGGGCCGGCAGGGTCGGTGCAGGAGAGGACGAGCAAGGCGGCGAAAAAGAAGGCAATCCGTTTCATATCAAGGGGTTTGTTACGGGGCAAAAATACGTTTTTTTCGCTTGACTGTCAAAAATTTATCTGATTGGCCATTCCGTTTGGCAAATCCGGGCAGAATCCGTATCTTTCCGAAAGGAAACCAAAACCACATCATAATGAAAAGAATCCTTACCCTTGTTGCAGCGAGCCTCGCGATAGCCGGATCGCTCCACGCCCAGGAACTGGCCAACTTCAACTTCGGAGGCCGTCAGCGTCCCGTCATCTCCCCCGAGATCCAGAACGACAGCGTCACCTTCCGCCTGAAGGCCGACTATGCCACCATCGTCAAACTCAGCGGCTCCTGGATGCCCAACCCCTACGGCGGCACCATCGACATGCAGCGCGGTGAGAACAACGTCTGGGAGGTGAAGATTCCGCTTCCCGAGCCGGAGATCTACACGTATAACTTCGTAGTGGACGGCGTGGCCGTGAACGACCCGCAGAACGTGTATGTCCAGCGCGACGGCACCCGCTATCTTCCGATGCTCATCGTTCCCGGCAAGCGGACCGAGAACTATGGTGAAGCCACTCAGCACGGAACCGTCAGCCACCCTTGGTATGACAGCAAGATCCTCGGATACGCCCGCCGCCTGACGGTCTACACCCCGTACGGCTATGAGGCCAATCCCAAGAAGAAATATCCGGTCCTGTATCTCCTGCACGGCGCCGGCGGCGACGAGGAAGCCTGGATTTCCATGGGCCGCACCGCCCAGATCCTGGACAACCTCATCGAGAAGGGCCTGGCCGAGCCGATGATCGTCGTCATGCCCAACGGCAATCCCGGCCAGCAGGCCGCCCGCACCCTGGGCATTCCGGAAAAGCAGATTGACTGGCGCTCCGAACAGTTCCGCAACGCCTATGTGAACAGTCTCTGCACCGAAATCGTCCCCTTCATCGAGAAGAACTTCCGGGCCATCCCGAAACCGGCTTCCCGCGCAATCGCCGGTCTGTCGATGGGCGGCGGCCATACCATCTCCGCCTCCATCCTATATCCGGAGCTCTTCGATTATGTCTGTCCCCTCTCGGCAGCCGGTGACGCCACGCCCGAGCAGCTTGCAGCCCTCAAGAAAGCCGGAGTGAAACTTTATTTCCTCGCCTGCGGCAACACCGATTTCCTGTTCCAGCGGGCTGAAGACATGCACGCCAAGCTGGACGAGCAGAACTTCAAACACGAGTACTTTGTTTCCGAAGGCGGCCACACCTGGGCCAACTGGAGACTGTATCTGAACACCTTTGCCCCGAAACTGTTCAAGTAGCCCCCTTATGAAACCGCAACGCTTCCTCCTGGTCGCCTTGCTGTCCTTGGCCGCCTGTACTGCCAGGAATCCCGTCCTGACCATCGAAGGAGGACAGGTCCAAGGCGTCCCTTCCGAAAATCCGGAAGTCCTTGTCTTCAAGGGTATTCCGTATGCTGCTCCACCGGTAGGCGAACTCCGGTGGGCCGCACCCCAGCCGGTCCCGGCATGGGAAGGAGTCCGTGTCTGCGACCACTTCAGTGACATCGCCTGGCAGCCGGGCGCTCCTCCCGGCACCTTCTATTACGACGAATTCTATTGGGAAGGGACGCCTGACCAGAACGAGGACTGCCTGTACCTGAACGTGTGGGCCCCTTCCGCAACCGTCGGCAAATCCGATGCGAAACTCCCCGTGGCGATGTGGATCCACGGTGGAGGGTACATGAACGGCTATGGCTTCGAGGTCTCGATGGACGGCGACAAATGGGCCGAAAGGGGTGTAATCCTCGTTACCATCAACTATCGGCTCGGGACCTTCGGTTTTCTCTCCCATCCTGAACTGACCGCCGAACAAGGCCAGTCCGGCAACTATGGGACGATGGACCAGATCGCCGCACTCCAATGGGTCCATGACAACATCGCCGCATTCGGCGGAGATCCGGACCGGATTACCGTTTTCGGCCAGAGCGCCGGGGCTATGAGTGTGAAAAACCTGCTCACTTCGCCCCTCTCCCGCGGCCTTTTCGTCGGCGCCATCATCCAGAGCGGCGGCGGAGTCGCCCTGCGGCTGCTATCCCCGACGGAGAGTACTCCTCAGGATTTCTATGACCTTCAGGGCAAGGAACTGATGGACTTCGCCGGCTATCCTGACCTCGCCGCGATGAGAAGGGCGCCCGCAGCAGATATCCTTTCGGCGGCTGACAAGTATGCCGCCGCCGGAAACCGCGGAATCCGGATGGCTCCCCACATCGACGGGAAAGTCATTACCCAGACCTTCGACGAGGCGTTGTATGGCGGGACGCTGGCTCCGGTCCCCGTGATGATCGGTTATACCAAGGACGATATGGGCGGACTTGCAGGCGGACCCGTGGACCGTTTCTGCGCCATCCGCGACTCCCTGGGATTCCCGGTCTATGAGTACGAGTTCCTCCGTGAACTTCCCTGCGACGACGCGCATCCTGATTCCGACCAGGGGGCTTTCCATTCCGCCGAACTTTGGTATATGTTCGGCACCCTCTCCCACAGCTGGCGTCCCTTCACCGAAGGCGACTATCGGCTCTCGGAAGAGATGCTGGATGCCTGGACCGCATTCTGCCGCGAAGGGAATCCCGGCTGGGAAGCCTACAAGCACGACAAGCCGTACAAGCAGGAGTTCGATGTCCATTGAGCCGACAAGACACCCTGAGACCTTCCGACAACAGATTATTTGAAAAGCACCTGAAGGACCTCGGCACGGGCGTCGAATGGAAATGATTATCAAACAATCACTTACACAAATGTGCCTAGGCTATTTTGCCTAGGCACATTTCGTTAATTATTTGCATATCAGCCGTTTCCATTCGACGGGATTATCTGACTCTCTGCGTTTAATTGTTTTTCTGCCAGGTTTTACAGTTGCTTCACCAGCCAGTCCATCGGACTGCCTTCCGAATAGTCATCCAGGAGCGGGACCCAGGAGAAATGGGCCATCATCGGGGCGACGCCCCAGCGGACGAGGTCTTCGTCGGAATAGATGAGGACCTTGTCGTCCTTTGCACCCAGGCGCTTGCGAGCCTCGGAATAGGCGTAGGTGCTGGCGACCTTGCAGGTACGGTCGGTCTCGGCGTGGACGAAGAACATCGGAAGTTTCACGAAAGCCTCCTTGTCCATCGGGGAGAGCACCATGTCGTCGCCATCCCACTTGTACACGCACGGACCGTTCCAGACCTTTTCGATATCGTCGGCATACTGGCCGGGATACTTTTCCTCCACCTGGTGGATGGGGACGATCGGGTCCATGGCGCAGCAAGGGATGGCCGCCTTGAAGCGGTCCGCGAACTGCATCATGAAGCGCATCGTGCAGCCGCCGCCGGAGGAGGCGCCGGCGCAGAAGAGCTTGCTGCCGTCAACCTTGCCCTCGGTGATCAACTGGTCGATAAAGGCCATCTGGAGGGCATTGTTGCGGTCGATGAGTTCGATCTTTTCAGGGAACAGCGAGGCGCTGTAGGAGTAGTTCGGATTGGCGATGGCGAATACGAGGGTAGCACAGGGAATCCCTTCATCGGGCAGGGAAACCAGGCAGCGGTTGGCCGTAGCGGCCGTCATCAGGTCCTTGTCATACTCGCCGCCGCCGATCTGCCAGACGAGCAGGGGCGCATTCGGAATGACCTTTCCGGAAGCGTCCTTCGGGAGATGGAGCATGTACTCCCGCGTAATGCCGCCGAAGGAAAAGGCCCCGGTCTCGCAGTCGTCCAAGATGGCGACATGCTCTTCCGTCACCTTGTCCAGCGTGACGTTCAGCAGGGAGTCCGCGGTGCAATGCAGTTCCCAGGGAATGCGCTTGAACCACCCTTCCGCCTTGCCTGCCTTGTTGAAAGGCGTGGCCTCGATGCGGAGGACATTCTTTTTCGGCCGCGTAAGGACGAGGCCGTCATCCTCGAACTCGACGGGCGCCTGGCCGGTCGCAGCGTCGATGAACGCACCGGAGACGTTGTTCACGAGATCGAAATCGGCAGCCGTCAAACCCTTCAGCGAACGGGGATTGGAGACGGTGATTTCGATGGCGTCCGCGACCATGCCGTAGTCGCCGACGGCGGTGAACAGGTCGACCTTCTCCACCTGGGCGGAAGGTCTGGGGCCGCACGCTGCAGCGAGCAGGGCGGCCCCGAGAATCATGTACTTGCGCATATGCTTAGATGGTCACTTCCGCCTGCTGGCGGATATCGTCGGAAGCGGCGCCGAGCAGGAGGACGAGCTTGCCGTGCTCCAGGTCCCAGGCGTTCTTGTCGACATTCCAGTAGCGGAGGTCCTTCACAGGAATCTCCAGGGTGACGGTCTTGGTCTCACCGGCAGCGAGGGGCACGCGGTCGAAGGCCTTGAGTTCCTTCGCCGGCCACTCGACGGTGGCGTCCGGACGGGCGACATAGAGCTGGACGACCTCGTCGGCCGCCATTGCACCCTTGTTCGTGAGCTGAAAGGTCACTTTGACGACATCCTTCTTCGCGGCGGCCTGCATGGCGCCGTACTCGAAGTCGACATAAGAGAGACCGTGGCCGAAGGCGAACATCGGTTTCACGTTCTTGGTATCATACCAGCGATAACCTACCAGGGAGCCTTCCGTATACTTGGAAACGGGTTTGGGCAGGGAGTCCAGGAAGGCCTGGCGCTCTGCCGGGCTCATTCTCATGACATCCGGGCGGTACATCAGGGTGAACAGGTCGCCACCGGCGTTCGGATCCGGGAAATTCCCCAGTGCATAGGCCGGGGAGTCCTCCAGTTTCATCGGGAAGGTGAATGGGAGCTTGCCAGAGGGGGCGATGTCCCCAAAGAGGACCTCGGCGAGCGCGGTACCGCCTTCGGTACCGTTCCACCAGCCCTGGATAATGGCCGGAGAAACGGGCTCCAGCTGACGCAGGTCGGTGGGGCCGCCGGAGATGAGGACGGTCACGAGGTTCGGATTGGCCTCACGGAGAGCGGCCACGACTTCATTCTGTCCGGCCGGCAGGTCGATGTTCTGCCGGTCGGAGCCTTCGGACTCGATGGTCTTGTTGGTTCCGCAGAAGAAGATGACGACATCGGCGTCCTTGGCCAGGGCGACAGCCTCGGCAAGGAGGGCGGGATCGGCCGGCTCGTCGATGGCTGCGGCTTCCAGCGGCTTCGGTTCAGTGGCAGGCTGCCACCAGGGGCGGCCGGGGAAGTTCTTGTAGCCGGGAGCATAGGCAACTTCCACGCCGGTACCGGCGCGCTTGCGGATGCCTTCGAGCGGAGTGACTTCATAGAGGGCCTTCACGCCGGCGCCCACGCCGCCGCTCTGGGTTTTCAGGACGGCATTCTGGCCGATGACGGCGATTTTCTTTACCTCCTTTGCCAGCGGGAGGACACCTTCGTTCTTGAGGAGGACGATGGATTTCTCAGCCACTTGGAGGGCAATCTTCTGGCTCTCCGGCTGGGAGGTCATCACCGTGTTGGCGACATCGGCCGGAACCGCCTCGATAGCGTAGCGGACGCGGAGGATCTGCTTGACCTTTTCATTGACCAGGTCCTCGGTGAGGGCGCCAGTGGCGATGGAGTCGATGACCGGCTGGCCCAGGTAATTGGAACCGGTCATCTGGACGTTCAGGCCGTGGAGCATCGCACCCATGGTGCTGTGCGTGCCGCCCCAGTCGGAGACCGTGAAGCCCTTGAAGCCCCACTCGCCGCGGAGGATTTCGTTCAGCAGGTGTTCGTTCTCGGAGCAGTAGTCGCCGTTTACCTTGTTGTAGGCCGGCATCACGCTCATGGCACCGCCTTCAATGATGGCGCGCTCGAAGGGCTTGAGGTAGATCTCCCGGAGCGTGCGCTCATCGACCTGCGCATCCACACTGCCGCGGTTGGTTTCCTGGTTGTTCACGGCGAAGTGCTTGATACACACGGCCGTTCCTTCATCCTGGACACCTTCCGTATAGCCCAGGGCCAGGGCTGCGGACAGGATCGGGTCCTCACTCAGGTACTCATAGGTACGGCCGCCTACAGGCAGGCGCTGGATGTTCACCGCCGGACCCAGGATCACGTCCTTGCCCCGGAGGCGGGCTTCCTTGCCCATTCCGGTGCCATAGAGGTATGCCATTTCCTTGGACCAGGTGGCCGCCAGGGCCGATCCGGTCGGGAAATAGGTGGCGGAATCCAACGTCCAGCCGGCGGACTGGAAGCCGTTCGGAACGCCTTCCTCGCGGATGCCGAAGGGACCGTCGGCATAATGCATGTCGGCGATGCCCAGGCGCTCTACGCCGGCGGAGGACATGTTGGTCTTGGAATGGAGCATCTCCACCTTCTCTTCCAAGGTCATCTGGGCGATCATGGCGTCGATTTCCTTGTCATGGGCGGTAAGCCGGTCCTGCGGGGACTGGGTCGAGTTGCAGGCGACGGCAAGCAGGGCGCCGGCTGCGAGGACAAACAGTTTCTTCATGGTTTATTTGAACAGAAGCGGTACGAATTCGGAAAGGTAGATCCTCCAGTTGCGCCAGATGTGACCGCCGTCGGTTTCCATGTACTTGTACGGGTAACCCGCCGCATCAAGCTTGGCGCGGAACTCGTTGTTGGACTGGATGAGGAAGTCGGTCCGGCCGATGCCGATCCACAGGAGGGCGGGCTTCTTGGCGAAGTAGGCCGCGAGCTTCCGATCGAAATCCTGGTACATCGGGCTGATGGAAGGATCGGTCACGCCGATGGCGGCGGAGAACATGCCGGAATAGTTGAACAGGTCCGGATAGTTCAGGCTGATGTTCAGCGTGTGGAAACCGCCCATCGAGAGGCCGCAGATGGCCCGGGACTGCTTCTTCGCAAGGGTCCGGTAGCGGCTGTCGATGAACTTGACAATCTCCGGGAACGCCGTCTCGAAGGTGCCCTCCATCGTCTGCGGGAGAGACATCGTCGGACGGGTGTAACCGGTGGAATTCTCCAGCGGGGCAGCCTCCTGGGAAATATTGCCGTTCGTAAAGACGACAATCATCGGCTTGGCTTCACCGCGGGCGATGAGGTTGTCGAGAATCTGCGTGGCACGGCCCTGGGTGACCCAGGCATCCTCGTCACCACCGATGCCATGGAGCACGTACAGGACGGGATACTTGGCCTTGGGGTTGTTCTCGTAACCGGCCGGGGTATAGACCGTCAGGCGGCGGTCGAAGCCCGCGGTGGCGGAAGGATACCACACCTTGGACACGGTGCCGTGCGGAACGCGGTGGATGGCATACAGGTCGCTGCGGGCGCCGGCTTCGGGCACCAGCAGAACGCTGGTCAGGGAAGCGATGTCCCGGTTGACGAACACATTGTTCGGGTCGATCATCGACTTGCCGTCCACGTTGAAAGTGTAGGTGTACATTTCAGGAGCCACTTTGAAAGGAGTGGTGTACTCCCAGACACCGTTCTTGCCCTCCTTGAGGACACCCACGCCGGGAGTGTCATAGGTCATCTTCTGTCCGTTGAATTCGACCTCCACCGTCTGGGTGGGAAGGAAATCACCGGTCACTTCCACCCGGACAGCCTTGGGGTCCTGATAGCGGAAGGTGACGGTACCGTCGGCATTGATGACGGGAGATTCTACACCGGCTCCCCCGAAGAGGGCCTGCTGTGCAGATGCGGAAACGCCGATGCAAAGGGCGGCCGCTGCGATGAGGATTTTCTTCATATCAATTAGAGTTTGATGTTTTTCTTAAGGCGGATGTCTTCCGAAGAGGCTCCGATCATGATCTTCGCCCGGCTGGACCGGAAGGCGAACGCGTGCTTTTCGCTGTCCCAGAGCTTCAGGTCACCGGCCGGGACCACGATTTCCACGGGGACGGTCTCCCCGGCCTTCACAGCCACACGCTCGAAGCCGCGGAGACGCTTGGAAGCGTCGTCATTCTTG
>JAEEGL016203503.1_pt1 | contig 41637 bp, 4 predicted proteins | sample 9134231 | NCBI WGS metagenome assembly JAEEGL01 (sample SAMN16246548, study PRJNA631951) | gut metagenome | biome: gut microbiome; feature: rumen; material: fiber-attached | host: Bos | place: Iran: Karaj | collected 2018-10
ATATTGCATCAAGTGTTGATACAATTGGAGATTATGCATTTGCATATATGGGCTCATTATCAACAATTAACATTTATAATGCTTTAATTGGTGCTCATATGTTTGATACTTCAATATCACTTCATAATGTATTAATTCCTGATACTGTAACAGAAATTGGAGATTATGCATTTGCAAATTCTGGATTAACAGGATTTACATTACAAAATGAAATTGTTGGTAATTACATGTTTGCTAATAATAATTCATTAACAAATGATGTAAAGATTACAGACAATATTACTTCAATTGGTTATGGTGTATTTGCAGATTGTAACGCATTACATGATTTATCAATTCCATTCATTGGAAGTGTAAGATATGAAGAAAATGCAGAAAATGCTCATACATTCGGTTATATCTTTGCTCAAGCATTAGGTGAAGATGAAAATGCAGATGATTTCTATACTGCAACTCAAAATGGTATTACATATTATTTACCAAAGACATTAGTAAAAGTATCTATTACTGATGATACAGCTATTAAAGCTAATGGATTCTATGATTGTTCATTTATCCAAGAAATAGTTCTTCCATTAGGATATACAGATGTATTAGATAATGATAATTTAGTAACATTTACATTAATTGGAGATTATGCATTCGCTAATATGACTGCTTTATCAACAATTAAATACCAAGGTCAAACTGAAACTGGTAATGTCATTAGACATACAGTTGTTGAAATTGGTGAAGGTGCATTCTATAATGACACAACAATTACTCAAATTACTCTACCTCATAATTTAACAACTTTAGGTGGATTAAAGACTAAATATAAATATGTTGTTACAGCTGTTGCTGATGCAGAAGCATTTGAAGATGGTACATTCTATATTAAAGATAATAATGTTTATACAGTAGCAGATGAATATGATTCAAATGCAACATATTATGAAAAGACATTATCTGGTTATAGAGGTGTATTTGAAAATGCTACAGCACTTCAAACTGTTAATTTCACAGGAAGAAGCTTAGATTACTTATCAGATAGATTATTCTATAATGCATATGATTTAAATAATATGTCATATGTAAAAGAAGATAGTACAACTCTAGCTGGTACAGCACAAGCTCCAAAGATTTATATTCCTGATACAATTAATACAATTGGTGAAGATGTATTCTTCAATGCAGAAGATATTATCAATGTAATAGTTCCAAAGAGTGTGACATTAATTAATAGTGGTGCATTTGGTGGTACTACTCAATTAGATACAATCGAATTACCATATGTTGGTGCTTCAAGATCTGCAACAACAAATGATACAAATACATTCGGTTATATCTTTGGTAATGAATCTGTTAAGAATTCAACATTAGTATATACTGCAACTCAAAATGGAAATGATTATAAGATTCCTACATCACTTCATAATGTAATAGTTACAGATGATGTTGATATTAGAAATTATGCATTCCAAAATGTTAAAGAAGTACAAAGTATTGTAATTCCAGTTAAATATGCAACTACAAATACTGCATTAACAGCAATTGGTGATTATGCATTTGCTAATATGACAGCATTACAAGAAATTAAATATGTTGGTCAATTAACTGATAATAATGCAATTACTTCAACTGTTACAACAATTGGTATTGGTGCATTCAAGATTGATGAAGAAAATACAATTAAGACTAATAATTTAGCAAATATTACATTGCCAAGTGCATTACAATCATTAGGTGTTTCTACATTTGAAAATAATAGAATTTTAGAAACAGTTGTATTTACATCAACAAAACAAACTCCAAATGTAATTAATACATTACCAGAAAGAGTATTCTATAATGCATTACAATTAGAAACTATGTCTTATCCAGAAAATAGTACAGAAGGAAGAATTTTAATTCCTGATACTATTACTACAATTGGTTCAAATGCATTCTTTAATGCAAAAGACATGGATTATGTAGTTGTTCCAACAAGTGTTGAATTAATTAATAGTGGTGCCTTTGGTGCTACATCAGATTTAGATTTCATTGAATTACCATTCATTGGTGCTTCAAGATCTGAAAACACAGAAAATACAAATACATTCGGTTATATCTTTGGTACAACAGTACCTGAAGATGTAAACAACTTCTATACAGTAAGTCCAAGAAACAATGTTTATTATTTACCAAAATCATTAAAGACAGTTTCTGTTACAGATGATATTGATATTAGAACATATGGATTCTATGGTGCTCATGAAATAACTCATATCATATTACCTGATTATTATACTGATACAAAAGATAATAATAAGCATATTGCATTCGCTTCAATTGGTGAATATGCATTTGCTGGTATGACTTCATTACAATCTATTAGGTATCAAAGTCAAACAGAAGAAAATGTTAATATGATTACACCAACTACTGAAGTAATATTAGAAGGTGCATTCTATAACTGTTCTAACTTAGGACAAATTACATTACCTACTAATTTAGTTGATTTAGGTAGAAAAGATATTAGTAGTAAATATAATGTTGTAAAAGTTACTGAAAATGAATTCACTCCAAATACATATTATGTAAAGAGTGGAAGTAACTATACAAAAGCTATAGAATATAGTTCTACAGCTACATATTATGAAAAGAATAACGCTACAGGCACATACCGTGGTGTATTTGAGAATGCAACAAATCTAGCTACAGTTAATTTTACAGGAAGAAGCTTAGATTACTTATCAGATAGATTATTCTATAATACATATGCATTAAAAAATATATCTTATGTAAAAGCTAATAATACAACATTAGCTGGTACAACTTCAGAACCTGTAATTTACATTCCAGATACAATTAAGACAATTGGAAATGATATATTCTATAACGCAATCAGAATTGAAGAAGTAATTATTCCTTCAAGCGTTGATTCAATTGGAACAGCTATATTTGGCGGTACTGCTTCACTTGCATCAATTACAACTCCATTTATTGGAAACCAAAGAGAAGTTGCATGTGATTATAGTACTAATGGCGTTGTTAATGATTCAGCTAATTTAGTATTAGGTTACTTCTTTGGAACATATGCAACAGATAATAAGCCTACTTATTATTCAGGTGGTTCAATGAACACTGTAAATCAATATTACAGCAGCACAGGAAATATCTATACATATATTCCTAACCAATTAACCCAAATAACAGTTACTGATACTAATGTAATTCATTATGGTGCATTCTATGGTGTAAGAAAATTACAAACTGTAACATTTGATCCAGTTGGTTCAAGAAAAGTAACTGTAATTGAAGATTATGCATTCTATAATACAACTCAATTACAAACGGTTAATGGCGATTTAGATTCATTAACTACATTAGGTGCTAGCGCATTTGAAAATTCTACAATTTCTAAATTCAATTCAGCATTAGATAATACATTAGTATTACCTGTAAGTATTAGAAATATTAAAGATAAATTATTCTATAATGTTAATAATATTAATACAGTAACTATTCCTGCTAATATTCAAAATATTGGTGATTATACATTTGCTGAAATGGATAATTTAAGAAATGTAACATATAATGCAACATTAGTAGGAAGCCATATGTTCTACAATGATACATTAATTACATCATTAGATGTTTCAACAGCATCAACATCTATTGGTTATGCAGCATTTGGTGGAATGACTGGCCTTGAAAGATTAGTAGTTCCTTATATTGGAAATACAAAGAATCAAGATGCTAATTATGCATCAACTAAGGTATTAGGTTACTTCTTCGGTAATTCAGCACTAGCTACTGATAATGCCTTAAAGGAACCTACAAAGAATAATTTACCTACAGTTGATTCTATTATGCAAAATGGTGAAACTTATCAAATTCCTAAGTCATTAATGACTGTGGTTATCACTGATGATGATATTATTTCAGCATATGCATTCCAAAATACAAATGTTAAACAAGTTGTCTTAACTGCTGTTGATACAATTGGTGATTATGCATTTGAAAATATGGATAATCTATATTATGTTGGTTATACTGAAAAGACTAAAGAAGCTTTATTAGCAGAAGATCCAGCATTTGTAAAAACAATTGAATTTGTTGCTGATACTGAAATTTCATTAGGAAATTATGCATTTGCTAATATTGATTCAGTATCTAAAGTCGTAATTAATAATGGTATAGCTGAAGGCACAAAGACATTAGGTGATTATACATTTGCTAATATGCCAAATCTTGATGATTTAACAATCAGCAATAAACATATTTCAAATCATATGTTTGAAAATGATATTAAGCTTGAAACTATTACAGTACCATCTGATGCATTATCAATTGGATATGCAGCATTTGCTGGTGATATTAAACTTGAAACATTATCTGTTCCATTCATCGGTAAGACATATAATGATGATACTACTTTAGAAGATAATGAAAAGATTTTAGGCTACTTCTTCAGTACAACATCAAGAAATGAAGCAAAAGAAGAACCAGTTGAACAATTTGAAACTACATACTATATTCCTAAATCATTACATAATGTTTATGTAACAAATGACATAATGATTTCTGATGAAGCATTCAAGAATGCTAATATGGTTCAAATGGTAACATTAAGTTCATCAAGAACATTAAATAATAATGTAGATGAATTTACATCAATTGGCGAAAGTGCATTTGAAAATGCAACAAGCTTATTAGAATTTGCTATTCCAGCTTCTACATCTGAATTGGGTGCAAAAGCATTTAAGAATGCAACATCTTTAGCTACTGTAACATTTGCTGGTACAGGTATTAGTGAAATTAAGAACGAAACATTCTATGGAACTATTAATTTACAAAATATTAATAGTACAGAAAATAAGATTGTTTTACCTAATAATTTAACTACTATCGGTGAAAGTGCATTTGAAAATTCAACTACAAGTGCAGAAAATAACATTGAATTAATAATTTCTGCTGATGTTGAAACAATAGGTGCAAAAGCATTCTATAATACTTCAAAGATTACAACTCCTACATTTGCAGGAAATAAGATTGAAGTTATTGAAACATCATTATTTGAAAATTCAGGTATTACATCACTTACACTTCCTGCTATTACAAAGACTATTAAGTCATATGCATTTAAGAATACTCATATTGCAAATACTTTAATTATTCCATCTAAAGTTGATGAAGTAGGAACTGAAGCATTTAGTGATATTTCTGAATTAACTAAAGTTATAGTTAATAATAATGTATTAGGTACATACATGTTTAAGAATGATACAGGCTTAGAAGAAGTTGAATTTGTATCTACAACTACAATTTCTGAATTACCATTAGGTGTATTCTATAATGCTTCAAGCTTATCAACTATTACTATTCCTGATACAGTAAGAATAATAGCTGATTATGCATTCTATAATACAGATTTAACTAATGCTACAACACTTCCATATTATGTAACTATAGAAGATAATGTTAATGTAATTCATGGTGTTGAAACTATTGGTAAATTTGCATTTGCTAATAACACAAGAATCACTGAAGTTAATGTACCTGATACAGTAACAAGAATCGGTTATAGTGCATTTAATGGTGATAGTGGTATTACATCAATTTCATTACCATTTATTGGTGAATATTATGGTGCAACAGGTTCTCGTTCATTCTTCGGTTATATTTTCGGAAGAGATGAATACACAGGTGGAACTGAAGTTCGTCAATTCATGAAGAAAGAAATTTCTAATGATTTGAATGACACTATTTACACAGAAATTCAATTCCAAAATGAAGATGGTGATTATGTATCAGAAGAAATATTCTATATTCCTCATGGATTAGTTGAATTAACAATTAGTGACCATGTAGATGATGATACTCATAGTGTTAAGACTATTACAAATGGTCAATTCTCAGGTGTAAGAACATTAACAACAGTTAATTTACCATTTGATCTTGAAAAGATCGAATCTGCAGCATTTAGTGGTACAACAGGCTTAATTTATATTACTGTTCCTGTAACAACTACTACACTTGAAAGATCAGTATTTGAAAATATTAATGATGACTTCTTCGTAGTAGCTTACTATAACCCTAACTGGATAGCTGGTGCTAACCCTTCATACATTAATCATATTAAGCCAGAAGGTTGGGTATCAGGTGAAGATGTAGCTGATGATATTAAGTGGCATACAGTATATCCTGTATATTGTGAAAATGCTGATAACGTATTCTTATATACATATGATAAGAATTATGATAATGGACCTAACAAGCATAAAGGTGCATTCTACATTATTGGTTATACAGATTTAATGGTTGAATATTTAGGTATCGAAAACAACCGTGGTATTATTAAGACTCCTGAAACTTCAGGTGGAAGACCAGTTGTTGGTATTTTAGATAATGCATTCAATGGAATTGAAAGCATAACTAAAGGTATTGATATTGCAACTAATATTAAATCAATTGGAAATCATATATTTGATGGTTCAAATAATGAAATTGTTGCTTATGTAATGAATGAAAAAGATTCAACTAATAATAATCAAGATACTGCTACTAAGATTAATGGTAGAGAAACTGAATGGTTAGTCAACGGTTTAGTATATTATGGATATAACACTACTTGGACAATTAAAGATGGTAAAGTTTATGTAATTAAGCTTACTGCAACAAATTACACAATTGATCAAGATGAATTCATATTCACTAATGAATATAAAGAACCAGTTCCTAATGTAGAATCTCAAGCATTAGAAGTTGGTACAGGTACTAGACCAGTTTACACAGAAAATGGTGAATATCGTGTTCAATATTCAGAAAACTTCTATGCAACATCAGAAGATAGATTAGCAACTATTACATTTATTAGTAATAATTCAGTTGTATTTGATGATAGTGTAGTTGCAACAATTAACTTTAGAATTTTACCTCATGAATTAAAGATTACATATGATTATGAAAGAATATTTGAAGAAGATGAAGTTCTAGAACATACATGGACTAATGATAATAATTCTTCAGTATTTGAAGGCTTACAAGATGCAAACCATCTATTCTCAGGTACAATCAATACAAATGACTTTGTAGTTGGTGAATATGATAGTTTAGTAGATGGACAATTTGGTATTCATATGTTAGATGGTTGGACAGTAACTGATTCTAATTTAGATGATGATACAAATGTATTATTAACTAATAGTTACAGCTTAACATTAATAATTACAGGTAGAATCGAACAAAAAGAAATTATCGTTTATTGGACTCATGATTATGATACATATGATCCAGATATGGTGCTTCCTACTGGTTCAGTATTCATTAAGTCTGGTTATAATCCTCTTGAAATAGTTCCATTAACTTATGATTATTACAAGTTACCTGCTGATACAGAAATTGTAGTTGCCGAAGGTGAGAAACCAATTGATGAAATTGGTGAATTTAGAATTGTAGCTAAGACTATTAATGGAAATTATAAGCTATTACAAGAAGAATTAATTTACACAGTTGATAAGCAAGTTGTATTACTTCCATCTATTTATTCAGAATTAATTTATAATGGAAAAGATCAAGCGGTTAATGTAATGAATTCTAGCCTATATAGCTATTATGTATTAGGTGATAATTATCATAGATTTAATACTACAGGATTATCAAGATCAGAAATTGAATTATTAGAAGATAGCTTATTTGAACAGGTTGCTTATAATCAAATTAAGCAAACTGAAGCTGGATTATATTATGTATATGCTAGATTAAATGAATCTGATAAATATCAATGGGCTAATTACCGTGACCCTATGTTTAGATATGATTATGTTGAAATGACATTTGAAATTCAATCTAGAAATGTTGTTGTTAACTTAGGTGAAAGAGAATTTAGATTAGGCGATGATATTTCAATTTCATTTAACAATTCTAATTTAGCTACAGCAACTTCAACTACAGGATTAATTACTGGAGATAGAATCGAAGGAACTATTAGTTTAAATCCAACTGATAGAGGTAGATACGATAATACTCAAATGCAATATACATATGATATTTATCGTGGAGAAACTAAGATTTATTCTCATAATAGTACTGAAACATATAAGAATTATGCAGTTGTTATTGATGGTGCAATCGTTGTTAAATATAAAGAATTAACAGCTACAATAACTGATACTGAATACACATTTGATGGTGAAGCTCATACATTTACAATTACTCCTTCAATTCCAGGTGCAACAATTGAATATAGCTATAATAACCAAGCATTTACAGATGTACAACCTGAATTCACTAATGCTGGTGAATATGATGTTAGATATAGAGTATCTTATGATAAATATGAAACATTAGAAGGTGAAACAACAGTTACTATTGCTAAAGCTAAAGTTCCATTTACAGTTGATAATATAGATTCATTAAATAGAATATATACAGGTCAACATATAAATGCTAACGTGGCTATAGGCGTTAATATTTCAGCTCAAATTGAAGTTTCATATAAGTTAAAAGATAGTTCTACATGGACAAGTTATGCAATAAAGGTTGGTGAATATGATATAAGAATTCATATTACTCCAGGTTCTACTAATTATGCATATACATCAAATGAAGATACATATTCATTTGAAATCACTAAACGTGATGTAGTTGTAGATCATACAGTATCTGATATCGAATATAAGGGTGGAATTGGTTCTTATAAATATGAACAAGCAATTCCTGAAACTCAAGGTACATTATCATTTGAATATACAATTACAAGTGATAAAGCTGGCGATTATAAGTATTTGAAGAATGGTTCAGAAAATACAATTATAATTGACGAAGATTCTATTAAGGTTAAGGATGCAACTGTTGATGTAGCTTCAGCATCTAATGCACAAAATAATTACAATATTATTATCAATAGATTAGAAGCAACAGTTATTAAAGCTGATATTAAAGTTGAGATTTCAGAAGCTGATTTGAATTATAGATATAATGGTCAAGCAATTTCATTAACTAATGCAAAGGTTAAGACAAATACAACAAGACAATTTACAATCTCTTATTTAGATTCAACAATGAATCCAATAAATGAAATCGTAAATCAAGGTACATATTATGTTGTTATTAATTTCGTAGATGATTCAGCTTTAGATGAAGAATTGAGAGATAATAATACAAATTATGTTGAAAGTCTTCAATATGAAACACCATTAGTAATTTCTAAGAGAACAATTAGACCTACACTTTCAACTGATACAATTATTTATAATGCAGAAGAAAATGTTCCAGAAATTATATCAGATCTTTCAGGTGTAACATTAGATTATGCAAAGAAGCCAGGATATGATTTAACAAGTCTAGGTACTCAAGAATTTGATGTTATTGTTGTTGATGATGTTTATGAAAACTATAGTTTAACACCTTCATCATTTAGCTATACAATCGTTCCAGCCGATGTTACAGTAAGATTACATAAGACTGAAAAATATGATGGTAATCAAAAGATTTATGATGCATCTGAATTAACAGTTTTAGGTCTTCCTGAAGAATTCACATTAGAAGGTAGTATAAAGACAAGATCTGGTGCTGCTGGAAATTATGTATTAACAAATGATTTCGTATCAAGCTTAGTTGTTAAGAAGGGTGAAACTGATCAAACAGATTATGTAAATATTATCAATGATTTAATTATTACAATTGAATTCCCTGAAATTACATTTGATGTTCAAGAATATGATGAAGTAGTCAATGGTGTATATATTATTTCTCATGCATATGACACATTAGCTCATAAAGCAATTGTTACTTCACCTGCAGCTAACTACACAGTTGTATATAATTACAATAATAGACATACATACATGCCATTTGAATCAAAGAATGTATGTAACGTTGAAATTACATTTGAAGTATCTGCTCCTGGTTATACATCAGCCGTTGGTGCTATAAGATTTGAAATTACTAAGAGAGATTTAACAGTAATCGTAAGTGATTTAAATAAGCCTTATACTGGTTATCGGTATAAATTAGATTATTTAGTTACAGCTAAAGATAATGTTAATCCAGATGGTTCTTTAATTGAAGAAGAAACACCATTTGAAAAGATTACTCCTCAAATTAAGTATTGGAATTATAATAAAGCATTTAACTTAAATGCACCTGCAGTTTGTGGAAATTATGTATTAACTATCACAATTCCTGAAACATTGAATACTAATGGATTTAGTAAAGATTATGAATTTGAAATTTTACAAAATTACGCAACTGTTGAAGTATTAGATTCATTTAAGGTTCAACAATTTACAGGTCAACCTATCCAAGACCCAATCATTAGTACATATACATATGATGCTACTATTATGAGTGGTGTAAAATATTATTATTACACTAAGGCTGACTTTGAAGAAAAATTTGGCAATGATTCATCATTATATTATGGTTGTGATCATGAAACTGAAAGCTTAGAAGTTAATCCAAAAGATGTTGGTGAATATGTATTATTAGTATTTGTTCCTGGTGGAAAGAATATTAAAGATACTTATTATCCAATTGGATTTGAAATTACAACTTCAGTATCTAATGTTCAATGGGAAAATCTAGAACATTATTATGATGGTGCATACTATAAACCAAAAGCGTTCATTTATAATATCTTTGGTGAAAGGTTAGATCTAGTTGTTATGGTATTAACACAAGATGAAGATGGTAATGATGTTTATGTTGAAGATGGTGCAATTATAGCTGGTACATATGAAGTACAAGCATTCTTACCAAATTCTCAAAATATCAACTATAAGATTGATGATGCAACTGAAACAATGATTATTAATCAAAGAAGAATTGAATTGCAGTATCGAAATGAAAATTATACATATACTGGTGATAATTTCGTAATGACATTCCCTAATGAAACTGAAGATTATGATATCTTATATGTGTTAAATGATACTGAAAATGAATTAATTGATACAGTTGAGTATATTACAATTACTTCAACATCATCAGAAATTGGCAATTATCTTGGTGCCGCAGGATTTACATCAACTATGAAGATTGTAAATCAAGATGGTCAAGATGTAACATCTTCATATTATTTAGCATTAAATGTTGATGTTACAATTAGAGATATAATTGTTGATTTCCATTTCGAAAATGATTCAAATACAGAAGATGAATTCTATTATGTATCAATTCCATATGATGGAAATACTCATTATCCAAACTTAATTATCGAAAATGATCCAGAAAATAAGTTAACAGTAACTTATAATTATGATGGTGAAAAAGATATTAAGGGTAGACCATTATTTACTGATGCTGGTACATATCTAGTAGATTTCAGAATTGAAGGTCCAACATTCGAAACAGTTGAAAATGTAACTGTTAAGTTTGAAATTAGAAAGATTGATTATACTGCTGAATTATTACCACTTGAAAATGATTCATACACAGTAACTTATAAAGCTTCTAATTATGAACCAGAAATTAATGTTACAAATTATGCTGGTACATATGATTATTCATTTGAATATTATCTAACTTCAGATACTGAATATGAAAACCCATTATTCATCTTAAAGAATGCAGGCACATATAATGTACGTGCAATTATTGAAGAAACATTAAATTACAATAAAACTATAATAACATTTGGTTTGAATCCAGTAACAATTAACAAGCTTCAAGCTGAAGTTATAGTTGACGAAAACTCATTAACTAAGGTATTTGATAATGAAGCAATTGATATTAATTACGTTCATAATTTAGAATCTGATTCATTATTAGCTGTAACATATTATAAGACTACTTTAAATGAATTAACTAATAAGTATGATGTGGTTGGTGAAGCAATAACTGCTCCTAAGGATGCTGGAACATATAAAGTAGTATTTACAGTATTAACAAATGATAATTATTTAGGTATTTCTGATAGTTATGATATAACAATCGAAAAGAAATATATTATCATTGGTAATGTAGATGGTACAACATATGATAAAGAATTCGATGGTGAAGTATATAGTCATTCAGCTTCAGGATTAAAGTTATTAGAAGTAGATATAAAGAATAGTGGTAATACTATTGAAGCTACAAATCAACTTTATACATTTGGTGGTAACTTCAAGACTACAACTGCTAATAGAGGAAGATATACAAATGATAAATTCTTCACATTTGAAGATGGTATTATTTATATCAACAATATTGATGAAACTACTAACTTCATAGTTGAATTAGTACTTGATGTTGAAATTACTTCTCCAAATGTAAGCTATGTAGATATTATTCCTTATGTAGGTCCATATGATGGAAATAGTCATACTGTTACTATTTCTCCAAAGACTGGATTCATTGGAACTTATACAGTTTTATATAGTGAAACTGGTGAAGAAGGTACATATTATCTAGATAAGATTTCATTTACTGAAGTTGGTACTCATAATGTCTTTGTAAAAGTTAATTTCGAAAATTATGCATCAATTGAAGGTACAAATTACGAAGTTGTTATTACAAAAGCAACATTAGATATCAATGAAAATGATATTAAGACTGATGGATATGTATATAGTGGTAATCCAATTGTTAACCCAGTAGTTGAAGGCTTCGAATTAGTAGATGGAAAGATTAGTTATAGTTATGAAGATTCATTAGGTAACCCAGTAATTGGTAATCCAGTTAATGCTGGTACATATACTGTAATTATCAATGTTACAGAATCTTCTAGATATAATGATTATGAAACATCTAAAGAATTCACTATTCAAAAACAAGATATCGAATTAATTTGGAAGACTGAAGATGATGAAACAGAATTAATCGAATTTACTGGTGATGAAATTGCTCCAACTGCAACTGTAAAAGCTGCATTTAGAGGATTATTCAATATCAATATTGCAGGTGGTATGATCAATGTTAATCCAACAGAAGATGATTATATTGCTACTGCGACAATTGATAATGATAACTTCAATGTAACAAATCCAACTCATAAATTTAGAATTACAGTTCGTAAAGTTGAAAAGCCTACAGATATTGAAATGCAATATGAAGGTGTTACAGTTAAAGCAACTGATTCTAGATATTATAGAGCTACAGTTAATGAATATAATGTTTGTGGTAATTATGATTTAACAGTTGAACTTCTTGATAAAGTTAATACAACTTGGGAAGACGGAACAACTGCTGATGTTCATATTAACTTCACATTAAGTGCAATCGATATTACTGATAAAGAATTAGTAAGAATTGATGAAGTAATTAGTGATTACATTAGTGAAATTGAAGAAATCGATATTCAATCTTGTGATAAAGATTCAAATGGTAACATAATACCAGTTGAACCTGAATTGACATTAGTATATAAGGGCAATAATCTAGTTAAGGGAGTAGATTATGATGTTACTTATATCAATAATGATAAACCATATGATGGTGTAACTAAGTCAAGTATCATTATTACAGGTAAGAAGAACTTCACTGGAACTAGAACAGTTTACTTCATAATTCAAACAAGAGCATTAACATTAAAAGCCGATGCTCAAGCTAAATATATCCATGTTTTAGGTGGAGAATACGAAATCACATCTAACCATGAAACAATGAGCGAAGATTACTTATTAGGTAAGATTGTTACTAAGACTACAGTACAAACAATTATTGAAATGTTTGAAGATGACATTCAAGATTACATTCAAGTATTTAATGCTAAGGGTGTTGTAGTTCTTAACAAGAATGCTTATGTAGGTACAGGATACCGCTTAGACTTAAGAGATTCTAACGGCGCATTAATTGATAGAATTTACATTTCAGTTAAGGGCGATATTGATGGCGATGGTCTTGTAAATTATAATGATTATTATTCACTTGCTTACAATAGAGTAACAATGACAGAAGCTGTTAAGTTTGCTGCTGATGTTAACTACAATGGTAAAGTTGATCAAAGAGATAAGAATTTGATTCAAATTTATGCTAAAGAACCATTGAAGCTAGATGCATTTGAACAAGATTATTTAGAAGGCGATGTAATGCGTTAAAAAATAGATAAAGCTAGAGGGATTCATTCCCTCTAGCGATATCCTATTTTTGACAAATTAGTGCTTAAAATATAAAAACACTCATTTGTCAAGAATGGGATTAAATGGCAAGTAATCTTATAAATTTGAAAAGAGAATTAAAATATTATATAATATATAATATAGAAGTGCGATACGAAAAAGAAAACGGGGAACAATATAATATTTATTTAAGCTATTTACTAAAAATTAAAGGGAGTGATTTAGATGAAAAAAGCTAACCCTAGATTTAAGTTTATTGCTTTAATAGGCACAATAATATCTACAATCGCTATAGCGTTGGTTATAGTTTTTTCTGTTTGTGGATTTAATAATAGATCAAAAGATGATTTTGTTTTGAGTGATAATAAAGTTAAAGGTGTTGTGGACCTAGATAATAAAATACCTGTAGCAAATCTATTGTTTGATTACGATAGTGTAAATGAAACAGCAACCTTTAAAGGCTTAACATCATTTGATAAGACTGCTTATAAAACATTAGAAATTCCATCAACTGTTAAATATGATGATGGTAACGGTGAAATAACTTATACAGTTACAGCTATAAAGAATATTGAATATACACAAAATGTATATGCTCCACAGGGATATACTCAAACACATGATGCAAATGGAAATCCTAAGACAACTTATTATTCATCTATATTCTATTATGGTTCATTCTTAACAGCACTTGTTATTCCTGATACAGTAACAGAAATTGAAGAAGGCGCATTTTATGGTCTTGCCTCAATTGAATATTTAAAAACTCCATTTGTTGGTACAGGTATAGCATCTAAAAAGCCAATTGGAACAATGTTTTCTGTTGGATATTATAATGAAGTAACTGATGCAAATTATATATATCCTTTCATGTGTGCAAATGATGGTATTAATACATCAACTGCAAATCATGTTAATGTTACTTATGAAATGAACTGGTATGAAAAAACAATGAGTAGTACATACTATTATCATATTCCTGTTAATTTAAAGACTGTTGTAATTACAAAAGAAACATCAATTGGTACAAGAGCGTTTGTTGCTATCCCATCAATTGAACAAATTGTATTACCAGATACATTAACTAGTGCTGGCGATTACGCATTTAGTGAATTATCATCACTAACTTCAATCAATCTACCTAATTCATTAACATCAATATCTGTTGGTCTTATGGCAGAATGTACAAGTATTGAAACAATCATTTTACCTAATAATGTTACTGGTATTCCAAATAATGCATTTGGTGGTTGTTCAAGTCTTGAACTTTTATATATGCCATCTAGTATTACTAAGATTGGTGATGAAGCATTTGAAAAGTGTACAGATTTAGCTGATATTAAAGTATTCTATAATGGCCAAAGTGCTACAAATATAGTTCCTTCAAGTGATAATATTAGTTTCCCTTCTGGATTAAGTGAAGTAGGAAAATATGCATTTAAGAATTGTGAATCAATTACTTTATTACGTTTATCAAATAATGTAACTTCAATTGGTGAAGGTGCATTTGGTGGTATGAGTAATTTAGCAAAATTATATATACCATTTGTTGGAAAAGAACAAGGAAATGATGGATATCAAGCTACTATTGGATATTTATTTGGAGAAGTAGATAATGGTGATACTTATCAAGCTACTCAATGTAACAATCCTTGTAGAATTCCTTCATCATTAAGAGAAATTCAAGTTACTAATGAAACTAAAATTTCAACTGATGCATTTAAAGGATTATCAAATCAAGCAAACATTACAAAAGGTGTAACTACTATTGTTATTAATTCTGGTGTTACTTACATTGAAAATAAAGCATTTGATGGTTGTGCATCATTAGTAAGCATTACATTACCATTTACAGGAGTATATACAAGAGGTACTACATCAGGTACAAATAATAATAAAGATAATAGATATTTTGCTTATATCTTTGGTACAACTCCTATGAGCGGTTTGGAAATAGATGATGAAAATGATGGTAAAGGAAGATATATTCCAGTAAGTTTAAGAAACATTACTATTACAAATCAACCAATATTCTATACTGGAACATTTACTTGTTTAAAATATATTACAAGTGTAGAAATTTATCCTAATGCAACCACAGAAATTGAAGAAGCTTTATTCTACAAAAATGATGCGCTTCAATCTTTAACATTACCATTTGTTGGTTGGATTAGAGGCGATTGGTATAGAAGTTATACTTGGTGGTATACATTAACAAGAAGAAACCAATTCTCATGGGTATTTTCAGAAAAAGAACATGGAAATACTTATGCTGATAATACAATTAGATATTATAATTCTTACATCAGATATATTCCTAATCAATTAACTCATATTACAGTTACAGATGAAGACTATATTGGTCCATATTCATTTAAGAATTTAACATCTGTTACTCATTTAACTATTGGTAATATCAATAACAAATCTGGTTTAACAATAGCTAAGGGTTCTTGTTCTGGAATGAATAGTTTAACTAATTTAACTGTTCCATTTATTGGACAAGCATATAATTCTGGTGGAGATGCCGGAGCAAGCCATTCTTTAGGATGGATTTTTGGTAATGATGGAAATGATACATATCATTATAAAGCTTATGAATATGAAACATTCTATGTTCCTAGAACACTATCTAAGGTTAATGTTGAAACAATTAGTAAGGTACCTAATTATTCATTAGCTAATTTAACTAGTGTATCAACTATTGAATTCAATTCAGTTGTTACAGAAGTAGGTTCATATTCTTTCTATAATGATACAAGCTTATCAGAAATAAAATATAAAGCTGGTAGTGATTTTACAAAGGTTGGAGATTATGCGTTCTATAATAACGTTAAATTAAATTATTTAAAGGATGCTGTACCTCTATATTCTTCAGATTCACCAGCAACAAATCAATCAGTTTATGGACTGGTTTTTGGTGCTAGTGCCTTTGGAAAGACAGCAATATCTTCGATTGACTTTACAAAGATTAAGAAAGTTGGAGAAGCTTGCTTTGAAGGTTGTTTCAAATTGTTTAATATAGAAGTAACTTCAAATGTAGAAGTTGCAAATTACTTATTTAGAAATTGTATTTATTTGACAAGTATCAATTTGGCTCCAGGTAAGGCAACTGTTGGTATGTTTGAAGGCTGTACAGCACTTGTTAATGCAGATGTTGCAGCTGGTACTACATATGAAGATTTACAGGAAAATATAACAAAATATTATATTCCTGATAGATTATTTAAAGGATGCTCGCAATTAATTTGGGGTGGAATTGGAAGTAGTTCAAATGGTGGTTTAATTATCAATTCACAAATTACAACAATTGGTGAAAGTGCGTTTGAAGGTTGTACAAGCTTAACAACATTCACTATTCCAGATAAAGTTGTTGAAATTAAAGATAGAGCTTTATATGGTGTTAATAAGATTAATATTATATTAATTCCTACAAGTGTCCAAAAAATAGGTGCAAATGTATTTACACAAGATATAGGTCACGACTTTGGTATTTGGGTTCATGAACCAAAAGAAAAATGGCCAAAGGGTTGGACAACTGGTTGGAACTGTGTAAACCCAGTTTACGTTATTCCAGGTATTGATGATTCTATGTATGAATTTGCATTCTCATCAGAATTATTAGGTTATGTTATTACTGGTATTAAATCAGCACTTCAAGGTACATTAACAGGAAGAGTAAATCTTCCAAGATTACATAATTATGTTGATGTAGTTGGTGTTGATAAAGATGTATTTAAATATGAAAATGTAGATCAAATTGTTGTTCCATCATCTATTAAATATTTTGGAGATAACGCATTATCTTCTGGAAAACGTACTGATGTTTATTTTGAATTATTAAATAAAAATAAAGGTAATTTATATTATATTGAAAAAGATCCAAGTCAAAATAATATTTATGTAAAACAAAAAACTAATAATGTTGAGAAGAAAGTAACTTCAGATTGGAAAAATTTAATTCCAGTTGGTTATGTGTTCTTTGGAGATTATTGGCAATATGGTTCAGGAGAGGCTGATGAAGCTAACACTCCATATTTAAAAGCAAGTGAATTATATTTTGAAATTGAATCAAGTTTTACATATAATGCTCAAGCATGGACTCCAGAAGTTTCATATATTGAGACTAAGGCTGAAGTAGTTAGAAACCAAACAATAGAAGATTTAACAAATGAGCTTGATGCTGATTTATTTAACTATGTTTATAAAAATAATATATTTGCAGGTACTGCAACAGTATACGCAACAATAAATAACATAAATTATAATCAATATATCTTAGAAGATAAATCATTCAGAATTGCCGGAGATACAGAATTCTATTTTGAAATTTTACAAGCTCCTATAAAGATTTGGTATACAAATACAAAAGAAGATCATATTTTTGAAGATAGTAAGACATATGATGAAAAGACATATTCTGAATCAAATTTCGGTAACCATAACGTCGTTGATTTATTAGAAAACTGTGTCTTCACTGGAATAATTGAAACAACTAGTGCAGATGCTGGTACATATGAAATTGACGGTTTACCATCTAATGAAGATTTCAGATGGGCACAAGCCTATAGAGTTACAAGAAAAGGTCAAGATGTAACTAGAAACTTTATTCCTCTAGTTTATATGAGAGTTGTCATCAATCCACTTGTTGTTAATTTGGATTGGACAGATTGTAACAAAGTTAAGGATCAATATGATATCCTTGATTATTTAGAATACCAATATACAGGACAAGTATTAGTACCTACAGCTGCCGCATTTAAGCTAGATGGTACACCAGTTCTTCACTGTATTGTTGAAACATTTGAGTATAATACTTTAGCAAAATATCCAGATACAGATCCTAGTTTACCTATTTCTAAATATGATGCTAAAGCTAGAATCGCAGAATCTTCTAGAAATAATTATGTTATAAATAATCCTGTTTCATTAGAACATCAATATATTGAAGCAAAATATACAATTGTTAAACGTGAAGTAACTATTTATCTTAATGATTCCCATTATTTAATTCCATATAATGATAAAAGCTTTATTTGGAATAATTGGGATTGGAATAATCCTGAAGGTTCAACTTTAAGTTTATCAATTGAAGGCTTACAAAATGGTAGTAAATTAGTTGGTACTGTTGTTACAGTAGCAAATGAATATCATATTGGAGATCATGATAGTGATTCATCAACTCCTGATGCACCAATGGCTAATAAGAAAGATACTTATACAACAGAAAATGGTTCTGTTGATTGGAAAGATACAACAGTTGTTCTTGCTAATTACCTAGGTGAAAATGATGATTCTAATAAGAGTTATGAAAATTCAACTCAACCAGTTTTACCTTGGTTCATTTATAATTATGTAAATGGTAAGATTGATATTGAAAATAAATATTATAATGTTACTTTAGATTCATCAATCACAATTGCTTATAATGAATTTATAATTGATTATGTAGTTGATGGTGAAGTATTAACATTAGGTAATAAAATTATTATCGATGGTAATGACCAGTATCCAGCAGAATATGAAGCTGATGGTAATGTTCACCAAGTATATCCTGTTATTAAAAATGCAGGTATTGATGAAGGTGACTACAAGGTTGATTATGGCGTAGGAACGTTCACTAATGACATTCCTACAGTTCAAGAATTAGGTTTCTATACAATAGGTATTAATGTATCAAGAAAGAATTTTGAACAAGAATATAAAATCATTAGATTAGAATGTATTAAATCTAATGTTAAATATGATTTAAGCATTTTGAATAAAGAATATGATGGAGAACCTGTACCTACATTTGATAAGTATGGTATGTCTGGTAATGTTAAATTTATCACTAAGAAGGCACTTGATACAGATTTAACAGAAGGATATGAAGATGATTCATTAAATGGATTAAAACAAGAATTCACATTCGAATATTGTGATTTAAATAAGAATGTTATTTCTGCACCTACTATTCCAGGAACTTATTATATTCATATTCAAGCTCCTCAAACACATTACTTTAACGCAATTAATAAATATCAAGTATTTACAATTTCAAAACGTGTAATTGATATTTATGTTGACCATGTTGATTTATTAGATCCAACATCTGATTTAAGAGAACCTATAGTTTATGATGGCTCACCAATAACATTTACAATTGATACTACTGCAGGTGGTGCAAGAGGTAAATTATTAGGTGTTGAAATGGATATCAATGGCTTAGACACTCGTCACCAATTGAAAGGTACTTTCGTTACAAGAAGTCAATATCCAGGAACTTATTCAGCTGAAAATGAAGATGACTTTATTTGGACTACAAATTGGAATGTTTATTCATTACAATTAGGTAATATCAGATCATATTATGATGTTAAACTTCATGGTTCAGTTACAATTGCTCAAAAAACAATAAAATATATTGTTTCTGAACCATATAATGGTCCATTTGACGGTATTCCTCATGGATTAACAATCACAGTTGAAGATCCAAATCCAGCACAAGCTTCTGTTTTATTCACAACAGTTGAAGCTAATGCAACTAATGATGGTCCTAATTCAGATATTGAATGGTCACCAGTATGTCCAAAATATACTGAACCAGGATCATATCAAATTTGGTTTAAGATTGTTGCAGGATTAATTCCTAATACAGATGGTGAAACTACATATAAGACTGAATACGGCACAAAAACAATCAATATTAATGCGCTTGTTTTTGAGTATACAAAACCTACTGAATTAGTAGTTGATCAAAGCACAAATCCTGAAACACCATATTATATTGAATATGATGGTGAAGAACATGAATTAGAAATAATTGTTACTAACCATCCAACTCCAACTATTCATTATCGTTTATATAAAGGAACAGATTTGATTTATGATGGTTATAATGTACCAAAAGTAGTAGAAAAAGGTACTTATACATTAACAGCTAAAATTGAAGCTGATTTCTATCAAACAATTGAATTTGAAGAATTAGAATATCAATTTAGAGTTACTGATGAATATTTAGATGAACTTCCAAGTGTTGTTTGCCAAGACGTTATTGAAACATTTACTGGAAATGCATATTCAATTGAAGTAATAGTATCAGGACTTGCAAATGATAAAGTTGTTAATATTAAATATGAAGCTGATAATTCAGGTTCATGGTCAGTTCAAAATCCAACATTTACTAATGTTGGATCACACATAATTCGTTACTTAGTACACGTTAAAGGATACCAAGTTAAAGTGGGAGAAGCTCAAGTGATTATAACTCCTGCATCATTTACTGGATTAATTACAGCACAAGGTTATAATGGCCCTTATACTGCAACAGCTCATAAACCAGTAATAACAGGTATTCCACTTAACGCAACAAATGCGGTTATATACTATACAGATAACCACGATGTAACTTATTTACCATTAACAGCAAATGGTTGGTTTACTGATGTTGATCAATTTGCATATACAAATGCTATGAACGCTAAAACTATTTATTTCACAATTACTGCAGATAATTATGAAAATTATACAGACAGTGTTGATATTAAGATAGATAAGGTTCAACTTGCACCAACATTTACAAATGGTAAAGAAATTGAATATTCAGGCAAACCATTAACTGTATCTCAACTTGAAATTGATACAATTCATGATGGATATCCAAATATTAAATATTACAATGCTACTGTTGATGGATCAAATAATTATACATATCTAGAAACAGATTTAATTAGTGCTCCAACTCAACTTGGAACTTATTATTTCAAGTTAGAATATGCTGATACAGATAATTGTTATCCAGCTCAAGTTGAAGGCGGATTTAAAATTGTTCCTAGAACAGTAACAGTAAATTATACTCAAGAAGTAGAATACAATGGTAAAGAACAAGGTCCAAGCCCAACTGTAATTACTGGTACGGATGATGTGTTATATATCGTTGCAACAAGAAAAGATGGTATCACTTCTTTACCAATTGAAATTGGCGAATATGATTTCACATTTGCATTCTCTACAAATCAAGTAAATTATAAATTACCTGATAATTGCAAAGAAATCACATTTAAGATTACTCAAATTCATTTATTAGTTAAATTTACAGATCAAAAAGATTATAAAGATGATGAAGTTTGGACAAGAACTTCAAATTGGAATGAATTTAGTTTCACTAATAAATTATTAAAGGATCATGAATTCCATTCTGTAATGGAAACAAGTAACTATGCACATGGTACATATGTTTATTCAACTGATAATCAAACAGTATCTTCATATGTAGTTAACATTTATAATACTTATATTACAGATGCAGATGGAAATGATGTAACTAATTTATACGATATAAAATATGATATAGTTGTTAAGATTGTTTACCCAACAATCTCTTTCAACTTGATCGAATATGATGAACCATATGATGGATATGCTCATGGATTAGAATTCTCATTTGGTCCAAATATCGATACTACAAAGATTACTATATATTATTGTGAAGAAGAAAATTATGACGCTGAAGACCCAGCTTGGAGCCAAACAAAGCCTACAAGAACTGGTGTTGGAAGCGATAAGATTTACTTCAGAATGATATCTTCAATTTATGAAACAATAGAAGGTTCTGGTGTTGTTAAGGTTACTCCTGCTTATTTGGATATTAATATTTTTGATTATTCAGAAGTATATGATGCAGCAGATCATTATGTTTCATTTGAAGTTACTAATGTATATGGAATAGATAATAGTATTGCAATTAAAGATTATTATCCTGTTGAATATGTTGATTTTGAAGAATTAACAGATTTATATCAAGACTTTAATGAAGATAATCCATATTATAGTTTATATGAAGATTATCGATTGGCAACTATGAAGGATGCTGGACATTATTATGCAGTTGTTCGTTTTGAAGAAGCTCAAAACTGGATTGAATCTTATGCGATTAAAGAAGTTGAAGTACAACAAAGAGGTATCCATTTTGACTTGTTATCTTCAAAACCAATGATTGAAACAAATTATAATGGAACAAAATATGGTCAAAATAAACCATATATCCTAATTGGTGATGCTTTATATAATCCATCTGAATTAATTCCAACACATAATATGCTATATGCTACTAAATATGGTTCAACTCAATACAATTTAGCAAATAAGAATTATTCAGTTAGAACAGTTAGTGCAAATGCTGGATATTATTATGGTACATATTATGTAGATATGTTTGGAAATACATATAATACTCATGGATTTGAATTTAATAACATGAAGATTTTAGATGCAAATAAGAAAGATGTAACAAAGAATTATTATCCAATATTTGATGATAATGATTTAATTGTTAAAATCAATCGTATTGCACTACCTAAATTTGATGTTACAAGTCCTGATTCAAAAGAATATGATGGACAAGCTCCAACTCCAACTGTAGATACACCTTCTGATGGTGTAATTACATATAAGTATTATGAATATATTAATGGTGTATTTATCAATACTGAACTTGATCCTGTTAACGCAACAGAAGTTGGAAAATATAAAGTTTATGTATCTATAGCTAATGGTACAAATTATTATGCATGGCCAAATGAAGAAATTTCAGAATATGAAATTCTTCCAAGAAATGTAGATGTTATTTGGGAAGATGAAGAAGTAACATTTAATGGTCAAAAACAAGAACCAAAAGCATATTTCATTAACGCATTTAATGAAAAACAATATGTTGATGTTTATATGTTTAATGTTGATAATTATTATGAACAAATATTAAAAGCTGGTTCTTATGAGGCTTATGTAAAAGATGATCCTACATTATATAATTATGAATTAAACAATACTAATGTATTATTTGTAATTAATAAATATCAACAAGATATAGTTGTTGATGGAGATACTAATGTTACAGATAGCTTATGGACATATTATTTTGACGAAAATGATATTACTACATTACCTGGCCTAAGTATTACTAATAGTGCCAAAAATGGTAAAGCGGCTATTTCAACTATTAGTTCTACTGGTGGCTATTATGAAGGTAATGATAAATTTACAAAAGATGTTTGTGTTTTAACTAGTACAAATGAAGATGTAACTGATTCAATTTTATTTAATATTATTGGTACAGTAAGAATTATTACTCATGAAATAACTTATAGTATTGATGATGAAATTAAGATTAAATTTGATAATGAATATCATTCAGTTGATAATTATTTGAATGTTACAAATCCAAGAAAGAGTGATGCAGTTATTACTTATTCATGGACTTCTGATTATCATGGTTCATCAGAAGATAATAATCCATCATTCATTGATATTTATGGTAAACCTCAATTCAAAGATGTTGATACATATTATGTAACATTTAACATTCATTGTGATGGTTATGATGTCGATGTACAAGGTACAACAACTATTGTTATTTATAATAAAGATTCATTTATCAACTATACAGGTAAAAAGAGTATTACATATAGTGGTGATGAAATAAATAAAACTTATTTATTAGAATATTTAACAGGTGAATGGAACTATGAATCTGATAAAGATAAATTAGTTATCACCTTCTTTGAGTATGGCCAAACAGAACCAATGGAAAATAATCCTATTGATGCTGGTGTATATGAAGTAGTTATCACAGTTAAAGATGATGATGTTTCTTTAGGTTATACTATTTTAAATGAAAGTTTTGTTTTTGAAATAACACCTAGAATTTTAACATTAAATATTAAACCATCAATTTTGATTACAAATGAATATGAAACACTAGATGATTTAAATTGGACTTATAGTAATGGTACATTTGATGAAACTAATGGAATATTAGATATAACTGGTGTAGATGTAACAAACGTTATATATGAAGTTGGAAATGCAGCAACAGACGTATTATTGTTTGAAATTGATGGCTCTAATTCAATGCTTAACAGAGGCGTTCATAATATAACAAATCTAGCATTATCAAGTGTAGAAGTGTTTGATGGTTCAAATTATTCATATAATACTTCAACTACTTTAGAATTTGATCAATATGGCTTAGAAGCATTAGGATTTGTATGGAATGTAAGATCAGCAACTAAAAAAGATGCTGATACAGGAAAATACATTGATGTGACAAAGAATTATGGTATTAATTTAACAATTACAGTTAATATTCATCTACCATATTTGAAAGTAAATATTCCTGATAAAACATTTGATTATAATGGACAACCTCATTCAACAACTATAGAAATAGTTGAACCAGCAAATGCAGATTTGTCTTTAGTTAAAGAATATTATGCAGCATCTCAAACAGATTTAAGTATAAAATATGCCGGTGGAGATTCAAATGCTACAACTATTTCAACTGTACAATTTACAAATCCAGGCACATGGCCAACATATTATTTGATTGATTATCCAAATTATGAGCCTGCCACTGGAAGCTTTAATATTAAGATTAATAAAGATGTAAGAAATATTGTATTTAATGATCAAAGCTTACATAAGACATATGATGGTAAACCTACTGGAACTAAGAATGCAAATACTCCATATTATTTACCAACATATACATATGATTCTTCAACAACTGCTACAGGCTTACCTGACTTTACTAATTTTGCAGATAACATTCAAGTAACTTATAGAAAAGGTAATGCAAGCTTGTGGACAGCAGAAGCAATTGAACAAGGTAATTATCAATATAAAGTAATTATTCCAGAATCAGATAATTATCAAGAAACAGAATATATAGGCTCATTTACAATTGATAGAAGACCTATTTATATTTCTGGTGTATATCAAACTGGTTATACTGGTTCTCATGTTTATTATAATAATTTCGCTTCAACAAATAGTTATTATCATTTCTACATGCAAGATTTAGATACAAATGTAATGAAAGATATAACAATATCAAAATATAAGATTGTAGCAACTATTACACCAAATTCTATTGCTCAAGGACAATATGATGGTAATGAAATTGAATTCTATGCTACAAACGGAAATTCATATTATGTTTATTATGATAACGTTGATGTAACTAGAAATTATGAATTAGCATTTGAGGGACATCCTGAAGTTAATCCAGCTACATTCATTATTCAACCAGGTGATATGACAGTTAATATCGATAACACAATTGCTACTTATGATGGCTCTAAACATCATTTCGATGTTCATGTTACATTCCCTGAGAATAATGCAAATACTACAATTTCTTATTCTGAAGATAATATAAATTGGAGTACAAATGTTCCTGAATATACTGAAAGAGGAGAAAGAATTATTCATGTTAAAGTTACAAATCCTAACTTTAATGAAAAGAATATAGATGTTACGTTTACTATTAATCCTAAACAAACTGTAATAGAATTTGATATTCCAGATCGTTATTATAATGGTGAATATGTTCAAATACCTACAAATATTACAACAAATTATCCACCTGAACATGAAAATTTAAACACTTTCCAATATTCGTTCTATCAAAAAGAATATACAAGTCCTACTGAATGGCAATATAAATCAATTTCTCCAAGCAATCCTGTTGATGCTGGCGAATATATGCTTGAAATTATTGATAATCAACCATCTGATTCAAATTATTCTGGTGGTGTATTCACAGATGAATTTGAAATCAAAAAGGTAGATGCTGATATAATTTGGGATAAGACTAATTATATTTATAATGGTCAAGTTCAAAAACCAACAGCTCAAGTATTAAACAAGGCTGCATTAGACAATATTGTAATCACATATAAGATTGATAAGATTCTTGGTGGAGATAAAGATTCTAAGAATGCTGGAAGCTATAATATTACAGCAACATTATCTTATGTTGGTTCATTAAAAGATCCACTTATGAATTATAATTTTAGTGATGAAGCATTAACTCACTTTGTATGTTCTTATGAAATATTGCAACGTGAAGTAACAGTAATGCTAAATCAAACAAGGAAATATAATAATGGTGCTGTATATTCATTTGGATATAATCAACTTGATGCAAATAACAATATGATAGGTTATACAGTATCAAGTCAAACATCATCATCTGGTTTAGTAACTGGTCACACATTTGCCGGAAGTACATTAAAATCAAATACAGGAGATTTAGGTCAAAGATTATCAATTGCTGATTTTAATTGGACATCTGGTAATGGTGCAACATACGCAATTGTTGATTCTGATTCAGGTGAAGATGTTACAGCAAACTATGCAGTATCATCTGATGTATATTTAGGTGTTGACCATGCAGACTTAGAAACTGCTCATATTAATTATAAAGGTAAATATGATGGTCAATATCATACAGCAACTCCTCAATCATTAAATTTAGTTGATGTAACATTCTATTATTCAATGGAACAAAATGGAACTTATGTTTCAACAATTTACACATTTAAAGATGTAGGAGATTATAAATTCTGGATTAAGACAACAGCAGAAGGCTATAATGATAGATATGATGAAGTATCTGTAATAATCGAAAAGAAAGATGTAGCCTTAGATTTCGCTGACCCATTTGCATCATTAACAAAAGATTATGATGGAAATGCAGTAGTAAATCCTCAAATGACTTATGCTGATAAAGATAAGCAAACATTGAATTTCACTTATACATACTATAGAGCAACTTATGATGCTCAAGGAAATGTAATTAAAGATGCTAACGGTAATATAGTTTATGACACTACTGAATCTATTAATAATCCAAGCAGTGTTGGATATTACAGATTAGATATAGCAATTGTTAATTTAAGCAACAATTATGCTAATGCAACTGCATCAAAAGAATTTAGAATTAAGAAGATTGATTTAACTATTCAATTCAGTGACTTAGTTCCAACAAATAAAGATTCTGTTATATATGATGGCCATTTATGGAAGAAGTCATTAACTGATTCTAAACTTGAAACTTTAGGTTTAGTATCTGGTGAAGTAATAGAAGGTAGTATTCAAACTAAGTCTGCAAATGTTGGTGAATATAAATATTCTTCTGATTTCGAATTTGCAGATGCATTTAACATTAAAAATGGTGGAGCAACTACAACATCAAATTATAATATTATAATAAAATTAGATGTTGAAATTACTAAAGCTAAAATTATCTTTGATGCTCACGATAATGAAGTAGATTATGATGGTGCAAATCATAACATAATCGTTAATGTAACTGTACCTGATAGTGATTATATAATCGAATATTCACTTGATGGTGTAGTTTATAAAACTAATATTTCATTGAAGAATACTGGTACATATACTGTTTACTTTAGAATTACAGCAGATAATTATATTGAAGAACCAGGTGCTCAAGTATTAAAGATTAATGGTATTAAGACTCCAGCAAACGTTGATTATGCATCTAAATATGAATATACAGGTCAACCTTATAGTACAGATGAACAATCAAAAATTACAATTAATACATTATCTAATGGTGCTCAAACTATAACATTCTATAAAGAAGATGGAACTACTAAATTAGATAATCCTCCATCTATTCCAGGAACATATAAGTTCAAGATTCATGTTGATGAATATGAAGGATATGATGCAATTGATCCATCTCCATATACATTTACAATTACTCCAAAGAAAGTAAATTTAGTATGGGAGAATACATCATTTGTATATGATGGATTAGATCATATCCCAACAAAAGCATACTTTATAGGTGTAGATAATAATGAATATGTAGCTACAATTGATCAAGCTGATAAGAAATCAAATGCAGGATCACATGTAGTTCATGCAGAAATTACACATCCATATTACACAATAGGAAATACAACAACTGAATTTACTATTGGACAACAAGAAGTAGAAATTCCTGAAATAGCAACAGATATGGTATTCACATATAAGTTTGAAGGAGATTATTTAGATGAAAATAATCAACTTCAACATTACGAATTTGGTGATAATATCGTTGTTAAAGATGTCAATGGAAATATCTATGAAATTGATAGTGAAGGTGTAATTTTAAGTATTACTGAAATTAATGACCCAATCGATAATAACGATGATGTTATTAAAGTTGTAGGCGTTGATATTGATGAACTTCCATATAGAATTATTCTTGATGAAGATAAAAATGCTGATGGTGTTAAATCATCAGAAACAAATCCTCATAAGCTTCAAATAGTTTTAACAAGTAACAATTATTGTTGGAAGGATTTAAGTGATGATAAGAAGAACGAAAATGTAATTGTTCCTTATTCTATCAAACCATATGATTTCTCAGATGGTACAACAAAATTAGGTGTTGAATATGTTGATGATTATTATCAAATTTATGATGGTGTAGAAAAATATCCTGAAATTAAAGTGGTAATTAAGAATTCTCAAAATATAAATATTAAAGAATTATTAATTTCAGCTACTGAACCTTTATATCCTGAATATGAAATAACAGGATATGATAATAATACGGATAAAACTACTAAAGATAATCCAGCTTTAATTTATATTAAAGGTCGTAACAATTTCTCATTTGGTATGACAGCTAAATTTGAAATTGTAAGTCAACCACCAACTCTTTTGACACTAAAGAGTGATGCAACTGTACAATTTATTGAAGCTACAGTAATTGATGATAAGATTACAATTGTTGAAGATGGTACAACGGTAAGAAGTATCGCATCTCAACAGGATGTATACTTAGGACATTTGCATCAATCATTTACAAAAACATATATTTTAAATCAATTCTCTAATTACAATGCTAGTGAAGAAAACATTAAGATATTTGGTTATTCTACTGGAGAAGCTGTAGAAGTAACTAATGATTCTGATACAATCGGAACTAATTTTGAGATTAGATTATATGATACTGGTGGAGAAGTTATTGATACTATAAGAACCATTTGTTATGGCGATTTAGATGGTAATGGTGTTATTAACTTGGCTGACGTCTCAGTTGGCGCTGATATCTTTATGAATGGTTTAAAATATGATGATTTAGGCATTTATTATATTTCTGCATTAATCAATAGAAATCTATTTGCCCCTAACCTTGAAACATTAAGTTCACAGGCAGATTATTTCATGAATGGTGATGTGGATGATTTTAATAAGAATTTCTTAGTAAAAATTAACTAACGGAAGGGTTGGTGTTTGTAATGAAAAAAATATCAAAAAAATTATTTAAAGGGGTAATATTCTTCGCACTGTTATTCATGTCGATTTTTGGCTTGTTTACCCCTAAGGTAGAAGCTGCAACTTCTCCATATGTAACAGTAAAATTTGAAGTATATGATTATACTGATTATTTGATTAAGACGGATTTTGAAGGCTATTACGGCTTTGATTATGCTACAGCAAAAAAAGAAGTAGAAATTTATGAGGCCTTAGTTTCTAATCCTAGTTCGGTAAAATATACTAATACAAAAGATTTTCCAACGAATTTCGCCGGTCAGTTTTCTTCTAATCAAGATTTGGCTGATAAGTGGTGGAGTGGAGCTCTTATTTATACAAATAAGAAAAAAACTGCTAACGAAAAAAATTCTCCTCTTACTAGTACATATGCTACTTTAGGTACTGCAAATGCTTCATGTACATATTATGATGAAGATGACGATGAAAACGTTACGTATACTTTAAAAGGTAAGGGAAAAACTTATGTAGAAGTAAAAGAAGCTGTTGAAAAGTATGAAAATATTACTGCTTTAACAAGTGTGAAAAAAGATCAAAAAATTGTTGTATCAGTACTAGAAAGTGTTGATACTGGTAGTTTACATGGTGCTCAAGTTGCTTTATCTAATACAATGGGCGGTGTTCTAACTGCAGAACCAGAAGCGTGGGGAAGTAGTGCTTTAACAACATTTACAGCAACTGGTACTGCATATTCTGGTGGAAGATTTGTCGGTGGTAAAGCTGATATGAGCAATAGTGTTGCTGCTTCTACGGATGGTAGTGGATACTTATTTGTAGGTGCCCTAGCATATAAAGTAACTTCAACTGGTTCATTGAATTTGACACCTGACTATGCAAGTGGTCAAACTTCATTTACTTTGGTTGGAGGTACATCTTATACTGCATCAGGTGCAGATTCAACTCACTTTACTTTAGCATCATCAACTCCTATTTCAATAAAGAGTGATAAGAATGATGATCCTTCTGCATCTAAAATTTCAGTTACTGTTGGTGGTATTACTACAAATATAACTAGTCCACAATTACCAGCTACTACTGATAATTATGCGACTCCAATTAATGTATCAATGACATCAGGTAAGCCAAGTGCTACAGATACAACTGCCACAGTTGCAGCTACTTTAGCTGATGGTGCTACTGTGACATCTATGAAATATAGAACAGGAACTTCAGGATCTTGGACTACAACAAGCGGTTCAGTTACTTTAGGTTATCCAGGTGAAACATCTTATGTAGAAATTGAAACCAAATCAGAAGACGAAACTAAAACAGCGACTTATATTTTAGAAATTCCAAAAGAAAAATATAAAGTAGCTGAACTAACATCAATTGGTACAGTTTCTGCATCTGGTGGAACTACTGGCGATACTACAATAAGTCCAGATCCATTTGTGCCTGGAACAACATCATATACAATTACAATTCCAAAGGATGCTACAAGCTTAAGCTTAAATCCTACTTTTGATGATGTTGCTGTAACATCTGGTGGTAAAGCTATGACTGCTGAAGTTAAAGCTCCTGGTGCATCTTCATATACAGCTTATACAAGCGGTTCAGGCTTGAGTTTTTCAAGCGGTTTAACAAATGGTGCTACATTTAAAGTAAAAGTTAAAGCTCAAGATACTTCAGAAACTAAAGAATATACATTTACTATTGCGCATGCAGAAGTAGATACATCATTAACTGTTTCAGTTGATAATAAAGCAGTAAGTCCAAATAAGAATTATCCTGGTAGTTTTGATGGTTCTGGTACAGCTTGGAGCTTAACAACTTCAGTTGAACCAACAGTTGCTTCTGTAACTTTAGCATTAACAAATACAAAGAGTGCTACAATTACAGCCAAAATTGGTGGTGTAGTTCAATCAAATCCAGCTAGTATTCCAATTAATTTTACAGGAACAGGTGCGGATTCTGTTGTTGTAGATGTTGAAGTTAAAGCTCAAGCTGGTGGTACTCCAAAAGCTTATACTATTACAATTGATAGAAGAGCTAAAAATACTCATAAAGAATTGGATTTAGATCCAGCAAAGACTCAAATTTTAGCTACTGATGGAAGTGGTTTTACTGATGTTTCTGGTTCATGGACAGGAAATATATTTAACACAACTGCTGATATTGATTTTACAAAAACAAGTTTTAAAGTAGTTCCTGTTTTATCAGATGATTGTAAAGAAGATGGTGTATTTGTAGCTACTATGAAATATAGACTTACATCTGGAGGTGCAGGTACAACTATTTCTAGTGGTGGAAATACATCAACTAAGTCTTTCTCTGGCTATGCACAAACAACAGAGACAATATATATTGATGTTTATTCAGAAGGAACTTCAACAAATCCTAACACTTATACTATTAATGTAACAAGAGCTAAAGCTAATGAAGATTCTACATTAAAACCAGATTCATCTGGTGATCCAGAAATTGGTGTAAGAGATTCAAAAAATAATGCTGTTTCATATAGTTATGATTCTTCAACAAAAACATTTACTACCCCATCAAAATTGGATGCAGCTATTACATCTGTAACTTTAAATTTGGCTAATCCAAATGTTGATACAAGTAAGGTTTATGTAAGTAATGATCAAACATCATGGTCAGCATTTAGTGGAACATTTACAAGAAATTTAACATTGAGTAATATTGATCAACAAACTACTTTCTATATTAAAGTTGTTGCTCAAAATCCAACAAAAGAAACTATTTATACTGTTGTAACAAAATCTAATGCTCAACAGGATGGTACTAATTTTACTGCTGTTGTAACAAGTTTAGGCGATAACCGGACTCGTACAGGTACAGCATCAGCTACTGACCCTAATGATCATATTTATAAAATTCCACAAAATCCAGGTGGAACAACATTTAGATTAAATATTACATTGGCAACTGATAGTGATAGAGCTAAGATTTATTACTCAGTAAATACTAATAATCCAACAACACCTTTAGCTGATGGTGCTGGAATTACAAATTCAATTGGTGCATATAATTCACCAACAAAAGTGTACGTAAAAGTAGTTTCAGAGTATGGAACACCTTCTAATCATATTTATGAAATTCAACATACAGATACTAGAGATGATAATTCAAAGATTTCTGATATCGTTGTTGAAGGTTTAGATTATAAAGGTAATGTTGTTTCATTTACATCTGATTATACATTTAATCAAACTGATACAACTCCAAAGACAATCAATGTTCCTTATGAAGTAACTCAATTAAGATATATCGTTACACTTGAAAAGACTACAAGTAAATTAAAATATAATGGAACAACAAGTTATATTTCTCCAAATACTGGAACTTCAGTTGTAAATATTCCATTATTTAATACACCAAATAGTCAAACATTTACTTTCCAAGGAAGAGCAGAAAATGAATCTTTCAACGAAAATATTTATCAAATTAAGATAGAACGAGAAACACCTGAAACAGGTAATTCTTTAGTAACCTTAAAATATAATGGAGCAACTGTTACTGGTTATACTCCAGGTTCAACAATTGCTTATAACATTGGTTTAAATACTAATACTGTTTCTGTAGAACTAGAAGTATCAACAAAGGCGGTATTCACATATTCTTATGATACTGTAACTGAAAATACAGATACTTTCAGTATGATTAATCAATTTACAAACGGTACTTATAAGAAAGTAACAATCAATGTTAAGTCTCAAAAAGAAGAAGTAGATGGTGGTGCTGGTAATACATATACTATTTATATGATTAGTGCAGACGATTCTACTTTAATCGATAATCTTGCTATATATGAATCATCTGTAGCAAGACCATTATTAGAGGATGTTAATGGTGCTACATTTGCATATGTTGCTGGAACTTCAAGTTATACAACTCCTGCATTTACAATTGCATATGCAAAGAATAATCCAGAATTTGAAGTTGAATTAAATCTATATCATCAAGATGTAGTTGTTACAGGTGATGGAATTCAATCTCAACCTGTTGGTTCAAAGACTCATAACATTGTTGTTAAGAGCCAATTCAATGCAATTCTAGATACTTTAGGTTTATCTAGCATTGCAGTTCCTGCACAAACTGTAACATATAAGATTGGTATGGTTAGAGAAGCTGCTTCAACTGCTAATACTTTAGATTGGTTAAAAATTACAATTAATGGAACAGTTCATAATATTGATTTAACTAAGAATGATACAATTGAAAATGTTGGATACGTAGGTAGTATTACTGTTGAATATGAAAAGACAGATAAATTATCAACTATTTCATCTCCAGCTGCTTCAATTACTGGTGATAAGAGTGGCATTAAGACTAAATCATTCTCATATGATATTAATTTAGATGCTACAAATACAAGCCATAATTTTGCAATTACAGTTCATCCTGAAGATCCATCAACTACTGATACAGTTTATAAAGTTGGTATTTTCTCAGGTGCTGCAGTTCAAAGTTCAAATTGCAATATTACAAACATTAAGATTCATGGCGATAAGACATCTACTAATATAATGACAGGTTCAAATACATATAACCAAACTAAGCCAGATTATGACCCAACTATTAGTGGTACAAATACAAAAGCTTATGTTACTGTTATATTACCAGAACCTACAAAACAAACATTAAAGATTAACGGTGTTGTCCATGATCCTGCTAATGACAAAGAAATTGAATTAGGTAGTTATGGCGATAAGACAACTGTTACTGTTCAATGTATCGCAGAAGATAATACTCCTGGTACAGTCTATACAATTGAAATTACAAGAGAACAACTAGATGATGATAATAAATTAAAATCATTTAAGATTGAAACTTATAAAGAAGATGGAACAATCGTTGCAAGTTCAGTTGTTAATGGATTTAACCCAACTGATGTTGGTGGTAATTATCAAGTTATAGTAACTAATGATATTGCTAAGATTAAATTAGTTCCTGCATTAAATTCAACAAAAGCAACATTAGTCTCTAATAGTGCTTCAGCTTTAACAGAAATTCAAGTTGGAAACAACGGACCATTCTCTGTAAGTGTTAAGGCAGAAAATGATGATACTGAATTATATTTAGTAACTGTTATTAGAGATGATGTTACTACATTATCTGACTTAATATTGAAAGATCAAAATGGTGATTTAATTCCTGATTATACATTTGAACCAACTCTTAATCCTCAAAATTATAATATTACAGTTAAATATCCAGTAGAAAAAGTTAATGTTGAAGCTATTCCAGTTGGAGATAAAGCTAATTTAACAATTACTGGTACTGGTGATCATTCATTATCTGTTGGTACAAATCCAACTATCAAAGTTGTAGTTGCGGCTAAATCAAGCGCATCATCAACTTATACTTTAAACATTACAAGATCTGATGGTATTGCTGATAATAAGATTGTTTCTTATATTAACCAAGAAGGTAAAGATTTAACTTCTTCAGCAAGTGCTAACAAGTTTGAATATAACTTAGCAAGAAGTACAACTTCATGGGCTCCAACAATTGAATATCCACAAGGATCAACTAATAATTTTGATGATATTGATAAGACATTAGTTCCAGGATTAAACAAGAAGACATTAATTATTACATCAGAAACTGGTGTACCTAGATCTTATGAAATTAGTGTTTATTGTACAGAAACTACAAAAGATTTAGAATCATTAAGCTTATTACAATCTGCTGGTGGTTCTAATATGATGGATGTTGATAATTCTAAATATATTGGATTAAATCCACAAATCATGGATATTACAATTCCTTATGGTGATACTCCAACTTTATATGGATATTTAGAAGCTCAATTGAAGACAAATAGCTCACATGCAAAGATTTATATCGATGGTGTAGAAGCATCTAATAAGACAGTTCAAATTAATGTTGGTGCTAATGCATATAAGGTAGCTGTTTTAAGTGAAGATGATATAGCTCATGGCTTAACTCCAAATGATGTATCTACTGTATACACAGTTAATGTAAAGAGAAATACTGCAAATTCAGATGCTCACTTAGAAGAATTAAAATTATTCGTTGGTGGCGTTGAAAAGGTGTTAACTCCAGTATTTAGTGAAACTCATGATGGTGGCGTTTATATCGTTGAAAATATTGGTGATACAGTAACATCTATTAAGATTACTGCAAAAGCTATCGAATCAACAACTAAGATTAATGATGGTAAATATTTAGTATCTAATACTCCAGGTACTTATAGTAGAAATTTATCATTAGAATCATTAGTATCAGCAACTGAAGGTTACACAAAAGACTTTGAAATCGTAACTGTGGCTGAAGATGGACAAACTACATATACATACACTATTACTGTATCTAGAGGTCCATTGAATCTAGATGAAGATTATCAAGTTAATTGGGTAATATTAGAAGATTCAGAAAATACACTTCATATTACAGAAAATTATGCATGGGAATCTAAGAATTATAAAGCTACAGCAACTGTACCTTACAGTGCCCAATCAATTACTATTACAGTTGGTAAAACTCAAGTTTCACCTTCAGTAGTTCATTTTACAAAGGGTGGTACAGAAATTAATAATCCATTGAATAGAGCATTCTACACTGATACAATTACATCTTCAATGAGAGGAAGTACTGTAACTTATACAGTATATGTTGAATCTCAATCAAAGGAAAATCAAAGTGAAGAATATACAATTACTATTATTTTTGAGGATGCATCAGCTGATAGATTCTTATCAGAATTATATGCAGATGATGTTTTAGTTACTGGATTTGATCCTGATGATCATTCTAAGACTTCATATTCTTATACTTTAGCAATGAGAGATTATGGAACAGAAAAAATCAATATTAAAGCTGTTTTATCTGATACTAAAGCTTCATTAAGCGGAAGTGATTTAGGTGATCAACCATTAGTAACTGGCGATAATAGATTTACTGTTGTCGTTACAGCTGAAAATGGCGATTCAACAAAATATTTCATCAATGTTAGAGTAGATGAATTAGACCCATATATTACTGATTTAGCAATTGAAGGTAAGCCTTTATTAGATTTAAATAATAAAGCAACTGAATTTGATAATGATGTTAAGAAATATCGTGGTAAGGTTACATATTTTGAAAGTACTGCAACTATTAAAGTTGAAATCGATAATCCTTCATATACAGTAACATGTTCTAATTCTAAAGCGGGAACTTCTACAAGATTATTAAAGACATTTGAAACTTCAACATTAGCTGTTGGAGCAAATGATTTCGTTATTACAGTAGCATCTCCAATTTATGGTAAGAAGACAACTTATACATTAACTATCATTAGATCAGATCAACAATCTGCAAATACAGCAATTACAAATATAGTTGCTAAGAAGGTTGATGAGGCTAAGAAGGAAACTCAATTAACTCAAGCTGAATTTGAATTCAACGATGATAAGCAATTATATGATGGAATTGTTGTTGATAATGATATTAAAGATATTATCTTTGATGTAACATTAGAAAATGGCGCATCTGAAATTGGTGATGGTGCAACAATTAAGCCTTATAACAATAAGGATTTAAGAGTTGGTCTAAATACTATTTTCTTAGTTGTTACTGCTGAAGATGGTGTTACAAAGAGAATCGTTGAGGTTGAAGTAACAAGATTAGAACCAGCATATGAAATTGGTATTCAAGAAATTACTCCTTATAAGGATGATTATAAGAATGATACATTAAAGGCAAGCTACACAGTACCTTCTAATGTAAGTGATTTAACATTTGATATTAAAGCCGCAACAACAACTGCTGATGACTTTACATACACAATTGTTAATGGTACTAATTTAGCTGTTGGTGAAAATACAGTTAAGGTTGAAATTACAGCATCTGATGGTAAGAAGGAAATTCAAGAAATTAAAGTTATTAGAGAAAATATGAAGTTCAAGGTTGATAAGGAAGCATACGAATATGCTTGTAGCGAAGCAGTTAATGCAGCTCAAATCAACACTGCAACCGATTTATATTACACAATCAATTTAGGTAATAAGAAGGCAGATGTAATTACTGATTATGCTAAATATATTACTGAAATGAGTGATGGTGTAACAGCTAAGACTATTTCAAACCCTGATAACAATGCATCAGAAGTAATCGTTAAGGTTGCAAACTCTGACGAAACAGAAGTTGCATATGTTCACTTCCAAATTCAAACAACTGCTAACAATGGTTCATTATTCGATATTATTTTCTGGATAATTTTATTACTTGCCATAATTCTATTAATAATTATTCTAATTTGTGTTAATAGAGATAAATATGGTTCTGTTTCTAAGAAAAGAAAAGCTTAGGGATAGGAGTTGATCTTTTATGCAATCAATACATTATTTAGTAATATTCATGCAATTAGTGCATTATCTAGTAATTGTAGGCATAATATTAATAGTACTTTTAGCTATTGTATTATTCAGAGTTAATACTCATATTCAAATGAAAGTATCATTCAATATGGATGATGAATGTGATATCTATAATACAAACGGATTAGTAATCTTCATAAAAAAACATAAAAGGAAGCTTACTAATCCTACCCTAGTGGTAGTTGATATTACAAATTTAAATGTTATTTATAAATTATTGGATAATCCAAAGGATTTAATGGTTAAATTATCTGATTTTATGCTTAAAGGATTAAAATCAGAAGAAACATTAGCCCGTTTAGCTTTTAATAAATTTATCATTTTATATAATGGTAGAAAAAAAGAAGAAATTGCTGAGCAATTAAGAGCTTTTGAAGAATCAATTAATTCAGTTGATTTTATTTATAATGTAGATATTCAATATCGTATTTTATATGGTGTTTATGAAGCACCTACATTTCAAGATTCTATTCTTGATATAAAATATGCTGAAGCTTCAATTAGATTTTCTAAATTAAAAGATAAGAATTTCTATTACTTTTCTCCAGACGTTACAGCTGTATTAGCTAAAAGAGATACAATTGGAATTGCAAAAAAGGCTGCATATGATGAAAAAAGAATTATTTCTTATGTACAGCCTAAGGTATCTTTAAAAACTGGTAAGGTATGTGGTGGAGAAATATTGTGTAGATGGGTTGATGAACAATTCAAGCCTTTGTATTTCCCAGATGAATTTATTCCTATTTTTGAAGAAACAGGATTTGTTAAGCAAGTAGATTTCTTAATGCTTGAAAATGCTTGTGGACTTCTTCAAACATTACAAAGAAGAGGATTTGATGATATTGTTATTTCTGTAAACTTGAGTAAAGCGAATTTTGAATCTGAAAATTTCGTTCAAAAAATTATTGATACAACATCAAAATTTGGTGTTAAAAATCAAAGCATTGAATTTGAGGTTACAGAAACAGCTGTCATGAATTCTCCAGCCTATGTATCTGATGCAATCATGCAATTAAGACAATTAGGCTATAGAGTAGCTATGGATGACTTCGGAAAAGAGTTCTCATCCTTAGGTTCTTTATCAGATAATCCATTTGATACTATTAAGCTTGATGGTATCTTCTTTAGAAATGGCTTAAAAACAGAAAAAGAATTAAATATTGCTAAAAATCTAATCACAATGCTTTCTAAATTAGATTGTGAAATCGTGTGTGAAGGTGTTGAAGATAGAGAAACAGTTAATGTAATTGGAAATATTTATGATGATACTGTAATTCAAGGTTATGTATTTTCTAAGCCAATTCCATTGAATCAATTTGAAGCTTTTGCTGCTACACAATATGAATTTGATTTTGAAAATGGTGAAATTGAAGAAAAAGAAGAAAAACCTCAAACAATTAATTTTGCTACTGGAAAAACAAAGAAGAAAGCAAAAGAAATCATTGAAGACGATGAAGAGGATGAAATTGAAGATAAATATGATCATGATGATTTAGCATCTCAAATTGCTGAAATGAAACAACTTCTTAAAGAACATAAAGAAGAAGCAATGAAAAAAGAATTGGCAGAGCTTCGTGAACAAATGATGGCTTTAAGAGGTGCTGAAGCTCCTTCTAAAAAAACTAAGAAATTATCTCCTGAGGAAGAAGAAATTGAAAGATTGAGAAAAGAAATTGAAACTCTACAATCTGCAGCTAAGGAAACTAAGGCAGAAGAACTTCAAATAGAAGCAAAAGAACCTGAAAAAGAGGTTAAAAAGCCAGAAGCAAAAGAGGAATCTAAAATTGAAGAAGAGGCTTCTAAACCAATAGACGATGTTGATTCTTCTGTTGAAAAGACTGAAGAAGAAACAAAACCTGAAGTGGTAGAAGAGGCTCAAGAAGAAATTGTTGAGATTGAAGAAGTTGAAACAAAGGAAAAAGAGGCTTTAGAATCTAAAGAAGAATCAGTTGAGACTGAAACTGCTGATGTGGTTGAAGAAGTTGGAACTGATACAGAAGCTCAAGATGCTTCAAATGTAGCAGAAGCTGAAGTTGAGGAAAAAACTGAAGAAGCACCTAAAACTGAAGAGGTTGAAGCAGTAGAAAAAGAAATAAAAGAAGAATCTACTGAAGAATCAGATGATTCATCTGATGATAATGATGCTTTAAAAGAAACAAAAGAAACAAATGATTAATAAAAATAGACACTGACCAGATGATTTGGTCAGTGTTTTTTTTGAAAATTTATAAAAAATATAAAAAAATTTTTAAAAAAACTCCAATTTTTGCGTATGATTTAATGAGTGGAAAAAAATTATACTCAGAATTGGAGGTGAAAATGAGTGGTTAAATATAATTTCACATATGATTTAGTTTTTAAGGCAGCATTAGAAGCTTGTCCACTTGCAGTAATTAAATTAATAAAAGAATTTGTATCTGATTTAAAAGATATTTCATTTGATGAAAAAATTACATTTTTAAAACAAGAAAATATTAAAGGTGTAGATATTAAAGCAACTATTTTTGATGTAAATTTAAATATAGCTAATAATTTGATTGAGCTTGAAATGCAAAAAAATAAAATGGGCTATGATATGAGAAAAAGAATGCTTAAATATTTTACTGATATGGTATCATTAGCTTTTGATAAAGGTGATGATTATACACATAAACCATGTTATAGTGTTTGGTTTATAGGCTTTAATATGTTTAATGATTCAAAAGCGATACATGAAGTAGAACTAAGAGATAATATCAACAAAGAAGCATTTGTGGACAATGCTAAAATCATAGTAGTTGAATTTGAAAAATTTAAAGATATAGAATATAATAACAATAGATGGTATAAGTTATTTAAAACAAACGATTTAGAATCTTTAAAAGGTGATGATTTAATTATGAATGAATTAGCAGACTGAATATTTCGCCTGAATAGCGCCAGCAATTCGCAGTTAGAGAGCCACCTATTCGCGTGAATAGAGCCATTAATACATACGAATAGAGCCACCCGTTTTAAAAGCGGATGGCTCATTATTTTTTTTTTAGCGAATGTATATGAGCTAAATATGTTTTACATATTATATGTTTATTTATTATTTTTATGTATTCTTTCTCTCATATTAACATTACCAGATTCAATAGTAATAGAATTATGAACGATACGATCCATAATAGCATCTGCAT
>JAEEGL011894623.1_pt1 | contig 41634 bp, 48 predicted proteins | sample 9134231 | NCBI WGS metagenome assembly JAEEGL01 (sample SAMN16246548, study PRJNA631951) | gut metagenome | biome: gut microbiome; feature: rumen; material: fiber-attached | host: Bos | place: Iran: Karaj | collected 2018-10
ATTTGATGTATCACAACCAATGAAAATGCAAGTACCTAGAGAGAAGATTGATGAATTATTTAATGAAGAATTGTAGGTGATTTTATGACTAAAAAGCCTAAAATTAAAAAGAGAAGAAAGAATAGAAGAAGAAAATTAATAGTTTATGTAGTATTAAGAGTTTTAGTAATTCTTTCTATGATTATTCAAATGCTAGAAGGAAACTGGTTAAATGTCTTGTTATGTGTTACTACATTACTATTATTTACTATTCCAGGAGTTATCCAAGATAAATTAAAAGTAGAATTTCCGACTACTTTAGAAACAATAGTTTATTTGTTTATCTTTTCTCATACTATTTTAGGAGAAATTCAAAACTTTTATGGAACATTCCCATATTGGGATACTATGCTTCATACAATTAGTGGTTTCTTATGTGCGGCTGTTGGTTTTTCTTTAGTTGATGTTTTGAATCAAGATGAAAACTTCCATATTGCCATGACACCATTCTTTGTTTCAGTAGTAGCTTTTTGCTTTTCTATAACTGTAGGAGTATTATGGGAATTTATTGAATTTTCAATTGATCATGTCTTAATGCAAGATATGCAGAAAGATAGAATAGTATCTACTATATCAAGTGTTAAAATTAATCCAGAAGGTTTAAATGAGCCCATAATAATTAAAGATATAAATAAAACAGAAATATATAGTAATTACAATAAAAAAATAACTACTATTCAACATGGTTATTTAGATGTAGGAATAATAGATACTATGAAAGATTTGTTTGTAAACTTTGTAGGAGCAATTATCTTCTCTATAATAGGATATTTCTATCTTAAGAATAGAGATAGATCAAGTATTGCAGAAGAGTTTATTCCTAAAATGAAACGTAAAATTAATGATAGTATTGAAAAGGCTCAAGAATTAGCTTAAGCCTTTTTTATTATGAAAAATTATGCTAAAATAAAAGAGTATTTAGGAGATAAAAATATGCGTAAAAGTAAGAAAAAAACCAATGAAAAGAAACTTACAATTAGATATTTAGTTTGTACAATATATTTAATAATAATTACTATTTTATTTGTAAGTGCTTATAGTTTATATCAAAAACATATGGATTTACCTCGTTTTCAAAACACTAAATCTACTAAAGATTATACATATATAAATATATCTCGTATGTCAGAAAAGTTTGTTAGTTTTAAGGAAACTAATACTGGAATTCATTATGTAATAGAAAAAGAATCTACTGGACTATGGCATACATATTTAGTAGCAATTAATGAAGATGAATATAATAAATATAAAAAGATAATTGATTATACTTATGGAAGAATAGAGAAAGAACCAAAATCTATAAAAGTATATGGATATCCAGTAGTAATAAATGATAATTTAAAAGACTTAGCTATTAAGAATATTAAAAACTTCGTACCTAAAGAAAATGAAGTGGTTATAACAAAAGATAATTTTGATAATTATTTAACTAATAGTTATTTAGATACTACCAAGAATCGTGTTAATGATTTTGATCCTCTTTTAGTAGCTAATTATTTAGCCCTAGTATTTGTTATTATTTTATTCTTTATTACATTACTAGGTAAAGAAAGTTATATTAAAAAGATTAAAAAGAAAGAAGTTGATTAAATGGAATTTACTGAGATTACAGAGAAAGAATATACTAAATTTTGGGAGAATCATCCTCTAAAGACATTTTTATCTGCTCCAGAAATATCTAAATTAAGAGAAAAGAGTGGATGGGATACTTACTACGTTGGAGTAAAAGAAAATAAAAAAGTAATTGCTGCCAGTATGTTACTTGCTCATAAAAGGCATTTTAATTCTTATGAATTTTATTCTCCACGTGGTTATTTACTAGATTTTAATGATTCTAAGTTAGTAGATTTCTTCACTAAAGAATTAAAGAAATTTATAAGTAAACATAATGGTTATATCTTTAGAGTAGATCCATATCTAATATATAGAGAAAGAGATTTGGATGGAAATATTGTTGAAGATGGAGTAGATAATTCTAAAATAGTTGAACATTTAAAAGAATTAGGTTTTAGAGAAGTACCTACAAAAGACTTAGAACAAGTATCTTGGATGTTCTCTTTAGGTTTAGAAGGAAAAAGTGAAGAAGAGATATTAAAAGAGATGAAATCTAATACTAGAAACTTAATACGTAAAGCTGAAAAGTTTGGTATTACAGTAAATGAGATTTCTTATGATGAATTAGATAGATTTCAAAGTATTATGGAAGAAACTTCTAAAAGAAAAGGTTTCTCTAATCGTAAATTATCTTATTATCAAGAAATGTATAAATTATTTCATGATAAAGAAGAGGTTAAGTTTTTTATAACAGAATTAAATTTAAAAGAATATGTTGATAAACTAAAACAAGAAAGAAAAGAAAAAGAAGATAAAATAAATAGTTTAAGTGATGCTAAATACAATGATGGTGCTAAAAAGAATTTAACTAATGAGATTAATTCTATAGATAAAAGAATTAAAGAATCACAAGATATTATGGATGAAAAAAAGACTGATATAATTACTTTATCAGGATCAATGTTTATGTTAATACAACCAGAAGTAATATACTTATCAAGTGGTAATTATGAAGAGTTTATGAAGTTTAATTCACAATATTTAATACAATGGGAATTAATTAAATATGGAATTAAACATGGCTTTAAAAAACATAATTTTTATGGAATTCCAGCTAATATTAATGAACATCCAAAAGACTATGGTATTTATGAATTTAAAAGAGGTTTTAATGGTTATGTAGAAGAATTAATAGGAGAGTGGGAATTACCTATTAATTGGAAATATAATTTATTTAAACTTATTCATAAGATAAAAAAATAGGAGTATATGAAAGATAATTTAAAAAGAAAAAGTCCTTGGATTGTTTTAATTATATTAGTACTAATTATGTTATTAATTGGTATCTTTTGGAGAGGAAATTAAGGAGGAATTATGCATCATACATATAAGACTAAAGGAACTTGTTCAGTACAAATAGATTTTGATATAGAAGATAATAAAGTTTATAATGTTAAATTCCTTGGTGGCTGTAATGGCAACTTAAAAGGAATAGGAAAGTTAGTAGAAGGAGAAGACATTGATACTGTAATATCTAAATTAGAAGGAATTGCTTGTAATGTAAGACCGACTTCTTGTCCTGATCAATTAGCTAAAGCTTTGAAAGAGACAAAATAAAAAGACTAGTTACTAGTCTTTTTTTATTATAGTAATATAAATATTTCATTAATTGCTTCTTGCCAAGCAGTAGAAAATCCTGCAGCCCATAGAATTATTCCGATAACCCAGAAAACTAAAGCAATAGCAGAAATAATAATACCAGCGATAGCTAAACCTTTACCACTATCATTAAGGTTCTTAGAATTGTTTAATCCAACGATAGAAAGGATTAAACCAACGATACTAAGAATTCCACAACATAATAGAGATACTAATGAAACAACAAAACCACCAATTGCCATACCATTAGATTGGTTGCTAGCATTATTTGCAGTATTACCACTAGCTGGAGTAGCTTTAACTGTTACAGTTTCTTCTTTCTTTTCTTCAGTAGAAGCTCCACAATTACCACAAGTTTTAGCTCCTTCAATTAATTCTTGTCCACAATTTGTACAAAACTTTGCCATACAAAACACCTCTTTCTATAGTTAAATTATAATAGAAAAATATATTATAATCAACAATTATTTATTATATGTACTTATAAATTTTAACTACTAGATGATTACTCTTAGTATTATTTTTAATACCCATATATTTGAATTTACCAATTCTTTTAATACTAAAAGTATCTCCTTCTTTTAATTTATATGAAGAATCTTTTAAATAATCATAATTTAACATAATATTCCTATTCTTAATTAAATCATTAATTTTACTACGACTACTATGTATAATACTACTAATAATAGTATCTATTCTTTCACTTGATACAATAAATTCTAATTCTTTATAACTTCTTTCATAATCTTTAAAAGTATCTACATCTAATTCTTCTAATTCAATATATGAATTACCTACCATTAAAAAATTACTTTCAAAATAATTTCTCAACATACTAAGAATATATACATAATAATGATTATCTATTATTAAGACATCTCCAAATAAACCACCATCTATATTTAAACCATATATACTTCCTAATATATCTTGATGTCTAACTTCTTTTTTTATTTTAATTTCATATAATATAACTTCAGGATACTTATCTTTATAAAATATCTTTTTTTCACTATCTTTATAAGGTTTATATATATTATATTCATTCTTTTTTAAATGACTAATCATTTCCATTTGTTCTTTTGGATCTAAAAAGAATGTATAAGTACCATTTCTTAATCTATTTATATTTTTCTGTATTACATACATAGATCTCACCACATTTATTATAACAAAAATATATTAATCATAGTATTTTTATGATATATTTATATAGTAGGTGATGATATGAAGAAGATAATATTTTTATGTTTATTTTTATTAATAATGGCAACTGGATGTGATTTAAAAAAGCAAGCTATCCTTTCTGTTGATTTTAATAAAGTATTATCAGAAAAAGGTTATATTGTAACTAATTTATCTAAGCAATTTGAAAATAATAATGAAATAAAAGAAGTATTTGTTGCGCAAGATAGTAAACAAGAATATCAATTAGAATACTATTTATTAAATACTAGTGAAGGGGCTTCTAAGTTTTATGAAAATAATGTTAAAGCATTTAAGAGTGCTGCTAGAGGGGCCATTTCTACTGTTGAGTTAAATGGACTTAATTATGAAACTTATAAGCAACAAGCCAATAATAAGTATCAAGTAATTTCTTGTGTTGAGAATACTTGTATATATGCTAATGTAGATAAGAGTAAAAAAGATAAAGTAAAAGAAGTATTAGAGATATTTAATTATTAATTTGAGGTGATAATATGAAGATAATATCATGGAATGTAGCTGGTCTTCGTGCTTGTTTAAATAAAGGATTTAGTGACTTCATAGAGAGAGAAGATCCAGATATTATTTGTCTTCAAGAAACTAAATTATTAGAAGAACAGTTAGGATATAAACCAAAGAATTATGAATATTATTTAAATCCAGCAGAGAGAAAAGGTTATTCTGGTACTATGATTTATACCAAGATTAAACCAATAGAAGTATCTTATGGAATAGGGGATACAGAGTATGATAGTGAAGGAAGAACTATTACTTTAGAGTTTGATAAGTTTTATTTAGTAACTTGCTACGTACCTAATTCTAAAAGGGAATTAGAAAGATTAGATTCTCGTATGAGATTTGAGGATTTAATGAGAAAGTACTTATTAAATCTAACTAAAAAGAAAGATATCATTTATTGTGGAGATTTAAATGTAGCTCATGAAGAGATAGATATTAGAAATCCAGAAGCTAATAGAATGAATGCTGGTTTTACTGATGAAGAAAGAAGTAAAATGACAGAATTATTAAATAGTGGATTTATTGATACTTATAGATATTTTTATCCAGAAAAAGTAGAATATTCTTGGTGGAGCTATATGAGAAATGCTAGAAGTAATAATATTGGTTGGAGATTAGATTATTTTATTACAAACGAAGAAAACATAAAAAATATAAAAGATTCTAAAATATATACAGAAGTATTAGGAAGTGACCACGCACCAATTGGGCTAGAAATCGAGGGATAAAAGAATATGCGGGGGCATAATAGAGTAACAGATTTAGTATTAAAATTAATAAGTGAAGAAGATAAAGAAAATATAGAAAACTTCTTAAAAGAAATAAAATATGAACCTGTAGAAGATATATTAGATGTAAATTTATTTAATAATTATATCAGTAAATTTTCAGAAGATTTAACTAATGATGATTTAATAACATTAAGACATTATACAGGATATGACTATAAAAATATAAATAATTATTTACGTAGAATATGGAATTATGAAGATAATGGTAAGTATTCAGAATCAGTAGGAGAAAAATACTTAAATATTTCATTAGAAATAAGTGATCTTATTAAGAGATTTCCCTCTCCTGATTTTAATTTTTATACATATCGTGGAGTAAATTTAAATGCTTTTAAACCATATAATATTACTAATATAGAAGAATTAACTTATATGAAGAATAAATATATGTATGAACAAGGTTTTACATCTACATCTTTAAAAGAAGAAACCTCATATTTTAGAGAAAAAGATTGTGATATAGAAATAAGATATTTAATACCAAAAGATTCCCATGATGGGATAAGTTTAATAAATGATAATTTAAGTTATTCTACTAATCAAAATGAGTATTTATTAGATAAAGGAACTTTATCTAAAATATTAGAAGTAGAAATAGATAAAAAGAACAATAAAGCATATTTATATAGCGTTTTAATACCTAAAAGGTTGTATGATTATGTAAAGGAGAAAAAAAAGACGAAATAAACGTCTTTTTTGTTGTATAATTATAATATGAGTAAGAGTAGAAAGAAGACTAAACAGTTAACTAACAAAAAGAAACGTTTAATAATAATAAACGTCTTTTTAGCTGTGTTCTTATTCTTAGGTATTGGTTATGCAGCCTTAAGTGCTAATTTAAATATATTTGGTGATGTTACTGTTAAAAAATATTTAGAGCCTGAAGTTGCGAATACATTAAGAAGATTCGTTGGAGGAGCAAGACCACTTGTAGAAGAATATTCAGGAGAAGAGGAAATTAAGGATTCTCCAAGTGGTGAAGGAGATGAACCTATTCTTTATTGGCATGCAGACAATGATACTGAAGCCGATGAAATCCAAGATAAATGGAATGTTATTTTCGGAGGATTTTGTTGGCAAACAATTAGAACAACAGCTACTGGTGGAACAAAAATGATTTATAATGGAGTACCAATTAATGGTACTTGTAGTGCTTCTACTAAGTCAATTGGAACAAGTAAATTTAATGATTCAGTTAATACTCCAGCTTCTGTTGGTTATATGTATAATAAATCTTATCATGCTAGAACTCTATCTAATAGTTTTAAGATGGAGACTACAACTCTTACAATAGATACTTCATATTATTATTCTGATAGTATTGGATATGATAATAGTCAAGGTGAATATTATTTAATTAATCCAAGTCAAATATCTGGAGTAGCTGATTATAATGAATTAATAGGTAAGTATATGCTTCCTTCTGGTGATAATACTTCAGATACGAAAGCTTTATATATAAAGACTATATATAGTAATCCAAGTAGAGTAGCTGGTGTTGAATTAAAGAATGGTAATACAAATGCCAAAATATATGTAGCTGATACTTATATAGATAATGGCAATGGAACATATACTTTGGAAAATCCTGTAGAATTTTCATATGCCAATTTTAGTTGTCCAGCAAACTCAGATAAGTATATATGTGATGGAGCAATTACTTGTACTGATTTAAAACATATTATTTATACTTCAATTTATGATGCTTGTCGTTACTTTAGTGCCGAAGAACATTTATATAAATATAGTGAAAATGTTTCATATTCAAATGGTCAATATACTTTAACTGGGGATATTATAACAGTTTGGGATATAGATAAGAATTTGAATGCTTTATCTACTCATCATTATACTTGTTCAAATACTTCTACTAATTGTTCTACTGTTAGTTATATAAATTATTATTCACGAAGTAATAATTATTATACCCAAACAAATTATGTAGATTTATCTAATGTAGCTAATATGGAAACAGCTGTAAATGAAATGTTATTAAGTGATGATGTCAATAATACTAATTCAACCATAAAAACTTATATAGAGAATTGGTTTGCTAATAATTTGTTAGGATACGAGGACTATTTAGAAGATACAATTTTCTGCAATGATAGATCAATTAAAAACTTAGGTGGCTTTAATCCTTCGGGAGGATCATTAACTGCTCCATTATCTATTGGTAATTCTGGTATGGGCTGTTCTAATATAACTGATCAATTTAGTGTTTCAAATCCTAAAGCTCCATTAACTTATCCAGTTGGATTAATGACGGTTGCTGAAATGAGTTTAATAAATAATAATAACTTGAAAAAAGGAAGCGATTCCTGGTTGATGAAACCAATAGGCTTTACAGCAAATTATGCTGATGTATCTATAATTAGAGGTTATAATGGTTCTTTTGCTGGAATCGATAACGACGGAAGATCTAGTGGACATAAAGTTACTAATACTATAGGAGTTCGTCCAGCGATATCTTTAAAACCAGGTATTGAATATACAAGTGGAGATGGAAGTAGAACCAATCCATATATTGTTGGTATAAAGGATTAAAGAAAGGTTGAATTACCTTTCTTTTTTTTGATATAATTCTCTTAGGATAAGGTGTTAATATGAAAAGAGAAAGACAAGTAAAAATTTATCTTGGTATTATTATAATTATCTTTGTCTTAATGACTTTTTTACTACCTTTAGGTAAAAGTACAAAAGATATGTTTAATTCCTTTAATAATAAAGTAAACATTCCTGTTGGAAGTACTATTACTTTTGAATTAGATGATTTAAAAGATGAAGTAACATCTATTATAAATAGAAAATATATAGTTATTTATAAAGATGGATTAAATGAAACTATATTTAAAAATGAAATATATTATGATTGTACATATAATAATATTCCTAAATTTAAAGGGAATACTAATAGAAGTAATTATAAATTTATTGGCTGGTTAATAGAAAAAGAAAAAGATAAAATAATTTATACTGCTTCTTGGGAAAAAAGTTCATAAATTATGAACTTTTTATTATATAATAATATTAGGTGATTATATGAAAAAGGTCATAATCAAAATTGGTGGAATGAGCTGTAGTGCTTGTAGTAATAAGATTGAAAAGTATCTTAATAAACAAGATGGAGTAGAAGCAAGTGTTAACTTAGTAACAGCTCAAGCTTTAATTAACTATGATGAATCTAAAGTTAGATTAATTGATATAGAAAGATTTATATATGAATCTGGTTATGAATATCTAGGACTTTATGATAAAAATGAAGAACAAAAGAAAGATTATTCATTATACTATGTAATTGGTTTTGGAATATTAGTCTTTATATTAATGATAATTTCCATGTTATCAATGCATTCTAAATCTATATTAGTAAATACTATTATATTTATACTTACTATACCGTTCTTAATATATGGTTTTGATATTATTAAGAGTGGTATTAAAAAACTAATTCATAAGAGCCCTAATATGGATTCATTAGTTACAATAGGAGTATTAACTAGTTTTATTTATAGTTTTATTAATCTAATTATTTTAATTGTGACTAAACATCATGTTTATTTATATTTTGAAAGTGTTGCGATAATTATTTATTTTATAAAACTAGGAAGATTTTTGGAAAACAAAGCTAAAGAAAAAACTAAATCTTCTATAGAAGACTTAGTAACTATAACTCCTGAAAAAGCTAAATTAAAGTCTGGTGATACTTATAAAGAAGTAACTATAGATACTATTAAAGTAGGAGATATCTTAGTGGCAGCTGCTGGAGATAAAGTAGCAGTTGATGGTGTAATAGTATCTGGCTTTTCTCATGTCGATGAAGCTTTTATTACTGGAGAAAGTGAAAAAGTAAAAAAGCATGAAAAAGATAGAATACTTGCTGGTACTTTAATAATAGATGGATACATTGAATATAAAGCAGAAAGAGTAGGACCTGATTCTACTATATCTGAAATAGTAAGATTAGTAATGGAATCAGTTAATACAAAAGCTCCAATAGCTAAATTAGCTGATAAAGTTAGTTCTATCTTTGTACCATGTATTTTAGGTATTGCTTTTATTAGTTTTATTCTTTACTTAATATTAAGTAAAAACTTTAATACATCATTAGAAGTATTTGTAACTATTTTAGTAGTTGCTTGTCCTTGTGCTTTAGGTTTGGCAACACCTCTAGCTATTGTTACATCATCAGGAAAAGCAGCGAAAGAAGGAATACTAGTAAAAACATCAGAAATACTAGAAAAAGTAAATCTTGTGGATACTATTGTTTTTGATAAAACAGGAACTCTTACATATGGTAATTTACGAGTAGCAAGACTTAATAATTATAGTGATTATACTAATGATGAACTATTAACTTTAGTAGCTTCATTAGAATATAAATCTACTCATCCTGTATCTACAGCTTTTAAAACTTATAAAGAAGAACATAAGTTAAGTTTAAAAAAAGTAGAAAAATTCAGTGTAATTAGTAATTTAGGAATTGCTGGTACTATTAATGATAAAAAGATATATTTGGGTAGTGCTAAAATATTAGAGAAATTAGAACTATATAATAAATATAAAAAAGAAGAAGCTCTTTTAGCTCAAGAAGGTAATAGTATTGTCTATGTAATTGAAGCTAAAAAAGTAATTGCTTTAATAGGTGTACAAGATGTTATTAGAACAGATGCCAAGAAAACAATAAAGAAATTAAAAGAATTGAAAAAAGAAGTAATTATGTTATCAGGAGATAACAAAATAACGGCTGAAAGAATAGCTAAATCTTTAGATATAGATGAAGTAATAGCTGATCAATTACCTCAAGATAAGGAAAGGTTGTTAAAGGATTTAAAGAAGGAAAATAAAGTAGTTATGATGGTAGGAGATGGTATAAATGATGCTCCATCTTTAACAATTGCTGATATAGGTGTATCTCTAAATTCTGGTACTGATATTGCCGCTAATTCTTCTGATGTAATCTTAATGCATAATAAATTACTTAAAATAATTGATTTGATTGATATTAGTAAAAATACTATTAAAATTATAAAAGAAAATCTTTTCTGGGCTTTCTTCTATAATATGTTAATGATACCTATAGCTATTGGTATCTTAAAACCAATTGGTATTAGCATTACTCCGGTAATTGCTAGTATTGCTATGACAATAAGTAGTTTAACGGTAGTAATAAACTCTCTTCGTTTACGAAAATAAATATATATGATATAATATGCGACAAGTAGGTGATATTATGAACAATAGAGTATTACTTGGTATGAGTGGAGGAGTAGACTCTTCCGCAGCTGTTATTTTACTACAAGAACAAGGTTATGAAGTAGTAGGATTAACATTTAGATTTATTGATAATTTTGATGCTGAAGATTCTATTAAAGTAGCTAAAAAATTAAACATTGAACATCATGTTTTAGATTATAGAAAAGAATTTAAAAAAGATGTTATAGATGATTTCTTAAATGATTATCAATGTGGTTTAACTCCAAATCCCTGTGTTCATTGTAATAAAGTGTGCAAATTTAAGTTTTTATTTGAAAATATGACTAAATATAATTGTTCATATATCGCAACTGGTCATTATGCCAAGATAGAAGATGGCAAATTATATAGAAGTAAAGATTTATTAAAAGATCAATCTTATTTCTTATATAATTTACCTAAAGATAAATTATCTCAAATAATATTTCCTCTAGAGGGATTATCAAAAGATGAAGTAAGAAAAATTGCTAAAGATATAAAGTTAGAAAATGCTAATAAAAAAGATTCATATGATGTTTGCTTTATTAATGAATCATTTAAAAAATTTATTGCTAATTATGGCAATCAAACTTCTGGAGATATCGTAGATATTACAACTAATAAAGTAATTGGAAAACATAAAGGTTTAATGAATTATACTATAGGCCAAAGAAGAGGATTAGATATAGGTGGAACAACTTCTAGAATGTTTGTTGTTGGAAAAAATATAGATAAAAATATATTATATATTGCTATTGGTGAAGAAAATGATTATTTAATAAGTAACTCTTGCCTAGTTAGTGAAATTAATATGTTAACAGATGAAAAAATAGATAAATGTAGTGCTAAATTTAGATATAGATCAAATGACATAGAAGTAGAATTAGAATGGTTAGATGATAACAATGTAATTGTAAAATATGAAGGAGAAAAACGTGTAACTCCTGGTCAAGCTTGTGTCTTTTATAAAGGAGATTTATGCCTAGGCGGAGGAATAATAAAAGAAATAAGAAAAGATAATAAAAAACTTTGGTACTTATTATAGAAAGGAGATAGCCATGGATCAAGAACGTATTGGGAAATTAATAAAAGAACTACGTAAAAATAATAATTTAACTCAAAAAGAATTAGCTGATTCTTTAGGTGTAACTTATCAAGCTGTCTCTAAATGGGAAAATGGTAAGAATATACCAGATATTGCTATCTTAAAAGAATTATCAAGTAAATATAACATTGATATTAATGATTTCCTAGAAGGAAATAATAAAGTACAAAAAAACAATAAATTAGCTATCTATTTAGCTTTATTTATCGCAATCTTCATGGGTATATTTATTATAATTAATACTAATAATAATTTTGAATTTAAAACTATATCTTCTAAATGTAGTGATTTTAAATTATCTGGAAGTGTTGCTTATAATAAAAATCATTCATCTTTATATATTTCTAATATAGAATTCTGTGGAAAAGAAGATGATGAAGTATATAAGAAAATGGAATGTAATTTATATGAGAATTATAAAGATACAGAAGTAAAAGTTAGTTCTTGTACTAAGAAAGATAATATTACTTTAAAAGAATATTTAAAAACTACTAAGATAAATGTTAATAATTATAAAACAGCTTGTTCTAACTTTAAAGAATCTAATTTATTCTTAAAAATATATGCTACTGATAAAAATAATAAACAAGTAATATATAATATACCTATAAAGTTAGATGATAATTGTTAATTCAACTTAAAGTTTAGTTTCAAACTAAACTTTTTTTGTTATAATGAAGTTGGTGATGAAAATGAAAAAGAAATTATTTGTATTTAGTTTAATATTTATAGTAGGACTATTCTTAGTAGGATGTGGTAATGCTTCTAGTGATGCTTTAAAGTTTAAAGAAGAATATGAAAGTATTAATGGTAAAAAGACTGATCATGGAGTAACTAGAACCCTTAATATTGCAAAAGATAATCCTTTTGTTTATTCAACAGCTAAAGAAATTAATTCTAAAATAGATAAGAAAGATACATTTATTGTTTATTTTGGATTTAAAGAATGTCCTTGGTGTCGTAGTATTATGGAACAATTTATAAAAGTAGCTAAAGATAATAATGTAAATACTATTTATTATGTGGATGTTCTAAATATAAGAGATGTCAAAGAAGTAAAAGATGGAGAAGTAGTAACTACTAAAGAAGGGGATAAAGACTATATGGAACTAATTGAAAAGATTGGTAATGTTCTAGAAGGTTATACTCTTACAGAAGCTAATGGTAATAAGGTGGATACTGGAGAAAAAAGAATATATGCACCTAATGTAGTAGTAATATCACGTGGTAAAGCTATTAAGATGGAAACAGGTATTGCGACTGATTTAAAAGACCCATATTCTCCTCTAACTAATGAAATGCGAAAAGATACATATGATAAATTAAAATGTATCATGAAATGCTTTAACGAAGAAAAAACAACTTGTAGTAAAACAATGTGTTAAAAACATAAAAAATAATAAGAATATTAAACAAATATTCTTTTTTTTGTATAGATATTTTGATATAATTAAGATAATAGGTGAAGATATGACAAAAATAAATATGAGGACAATTATTGAGATATTAATATTTGTAGGTGTATTAATAATATGCTCATTTTATTTGTGGTCCAAAGCAACAAAAGCTGCCTATGAAACAGAAGTAGAAAAAAATGTAGAAGTACCAATCGCTGGTTGGGAAATATCGGTAGATGGAGAAGATATTACTACCTCAGAAGTAAAGCAAATAAGTATTTCTGATATTACTTGGGATACATCTCGTACTCGTAGTGGTAAAGTTTCTCCAGGAAGTACTGGAACTATGACAATTGAAATAGATCCTACTGGTACCGAAACAGCTATTAAATATGAATTAGAAATAATAGATAAAACAGTAAACCCAACTTCTGTATTAAAAGTAAATAATGTATCTAGTCCTAATGTTACCATTACTAGATCAGGTAATAAATATACTGGTTATATTTATTTAAGTGATATTAATAATGGATTAAAACCCAAAGTAATAGTAGATGTTGAATGGGAAAATGACGAAAATGTTAATGATTTAGAAAGAGAAATTACTTCTCAAGAAGATTATATATTAATAAAATTTAATGCTACACAATATAAAGGAAGTTAATATGGGAAGAGGAATAAGTCGTAAAATGCATATTAAATATTTTGAAGAAAAGAAAAGATTTCTTCTTTTTTCAGTTGCTATTTTACTATTATTCTTTTTAGCTTTTTATATTTTAAATAGAACTTTTGGTTCTTATGAAAGTAATGCAAGACTTAATGCTGGAATTGATCAAGCTTTATATATTTTTAAAGATGATGAATTAAGTTTTAACTTAGATCCAGAACAAATAGTTCCTAGTAATGATCCATATGTTTATAAATTTAGTGTTCAAAACTATGATACCGATCATGATACGGATGTTGATTTACAATATACAGTCGATGTTAGAACAACGACTAATTTACCTATAACTGTTAAGTTGTATCGTAATGAATTATATAATGCTGCTGGAGCTACTAATCTTTTGGGTAGTCCAGTAATTAAAAAAGATAGTGATAATGCTTTCTATCGTACTTATAGTACTTTAGGTCCTTATGATATGGCATATACAGCTGAAGTTAAAGATGTTTATACTATTGTTATTGATTATCCCGTAACATATAGAGATTATGAAGTATATGCAGATTATATAGAAAATATTGAAATAACACTTAAATCAAAACAAGTAATCTAAGTAAAGGAGTGATACTATGATGAACAAAATAAGAGAACATAAAAAATTAAGCATAATTGTCTTAGTTGTTTTAGCTATTCTTGTAATTCTAAGTATCGCTTTTGGACGTTATCTTTTAAATATAATTAATAATTATATTTTAGAGACAAAAGGTTTTTACTTTAATAGTAGTGTTTTAGCTGTAAATACTAAAAACTATAATATACGTAACTGGGATGGAGTTAACTCTTATTCCTTAACAATTGACTTAAATAATCGTAAGAATTCTCTTATAAAAACAAATGAAGATATTAGATATGATGTAGTAATTACTTGTAGTACTAATGTTACCTGTAGTTCTTCTAAAAATTCTAGTACGATTTATAAAGATGATGAAGAGGATAGTTTTATAGTTACTATGGTTCCTCAAACTACATTTACTGAAAATGATGAAGCAATAGTAAGAATAGAGGCTAAAAGTACTTCTCCATATAAAAAGACTTTATCAGCTGTTTATCACATAGGTATTGCTAAGAGTAATTTCTCATATGAAATAGAAGATGCTCCTGGAGATATATATATGACACTTAAAATGACTAATTCATTGACATATTATACAGTAGATCAAGCTTTTGGAGATTATGCTGTAGGAGACCCAGTTTCATTAGAGGCTTATGATGCTCTATCAGATACTGATAAAGCTAAATGTTCTTCCGCAACAGTAACTTTATCATTTGATCCAAACACAATAATACTTGATATGACTAATTCATCATATATCCATAGAGTACCTAATTCACAGACTACTACACCAATAGGTGGATATGACTATGTAAATGGTTATACTTTGAAGATTCCAGCAGCTTCTTCAGAACAAGTAATATTTTATAAAAAGAATCGTAGTATGAACTATACATATCCAATTGTTAATCCTACATCAATTGTTAATTTAACTGTAACTTTGGCACAATAATATGCTATAATTATTAAGATAGGAGGCTAGTGCACGATGAATATAATAGACGAATATATAAACTTTTTAATAACTAGGTATGTCAGATATGCACTAACTTTCTTTAGTGATGACAAAGACCTATTATTTATTAAAGAACAACTAATATGTTTTTTCAAAGTTTACACTAATTATAAATACTATAATTTAGTCGCAACTTTAGATAATGTAGAGAATTATGATTATAATAATCTAGTTACTGAATTTAAAGGATTAAAAGTAGAATTATTAGATGAATTATCAAATCATGAATTAGAAATGTCAAATGAACAATATGCATCTAGAAGAAAATTAATAGAAAAAGCTCATGAAGTAGCATTATTTGTAGTAAAGATTGCTGATAATAAAGATATTGATACACCTACAATTAATAAGATGTTAGATAATGATGCTACTATGAATAAATATATATTTAAGTTTAGAGATGAGTTAATAAACTTAGTAAAGGATACTAAAAGTATTGTTAATAGATTCCTAAAAGATGATGAATCATTCTATACAACTAATTATATAAAATTAAGTAGAGATAATGATTTATTCTATGTTAATTTAACTCCTAAGATTAAGGTGTTAGAATCAAATTATAAGAAAAGTCTAGTAACACGTATATTTGAAGATCCTAGATTAATAAAAGATATTACGGAAGTATTAATTGATAAAGTCAGTCGTAATATTTTGGTAAGAATAATTAATGAAGAATACATAGAAAAATATATGATTAAAATAGATGATAGTTTATTCTCACATGGTAGTTTTGTGTTTCAAGAGTTAACTAATAATCCAATATTTAAAAAATATGTCATATTATTAACTGAATTAAATACATATACTACTAAACAAAAGTTCTTTCAAGATTATGAATGTGCTTGTCTTCAAGATATGAGTCACATTCCTGATGTTAAAGATAAATTAAATGCTATTGATAACTTAGGTGTATTTACTACTGTAGTTGTTAATGATTATAAGGATAAAGATTACGAGGAAATAGAGAAATATCAAGGAAGTTTCAATCTCTATATCCGAGGGGAGGTTAGATGATGGATACCTATATAAGATTTTTATATGAGTTCTTATCAGTCTTTTTCAGTGGTTTAGGTATGATATTTGGTGGAATAGTAAATGGTTTCATTCAAATGTTTAATCCAAAGAATTATATTTATACTATTGAATTCTATAAAAATGATTTTAATATTCCAGAATGGTTAGGAGTAGGACTTGCTGTATTAATCTTAGTAATATTATTAGGATTAATAGTTGCTATCATTTATTTCTTAGCTAGAAAGTATATTAGATTTAGAAAAACTTTAGTAGAGCAAGAATCCATGTTAGAAGAGATAGGTCAACTTAATAAAACAGTAAAAGACTTAGTAGAAGAAAAAGAAAAGATTCTTGCTATGAAAGTATCACAACTTGGATTAAAGCCGGGAGAAGAAGCTGAGATTACTAATGAAGAGACTGTACCTGAAGGTGGAGATACTAGTGAAGATCCAGACTTAGTTAATCTTGATAATGTCAGATTCTCTAAATTACACGCAATTGATGTTAAGTATAAGGGTTATACAATTCAAAAATATAATAATGACTTTACTTTGGAGCAATTAGTTGAATTATTTAGAAACTTTGCTGCTTCACAATTAAGACTTTATTATACAACTAATATGATTAGATTATTTATAAGTGCCTTGAGTGCTACTAAGTTAGTTATCTTACAAGGTATCTCTGGTACTGGTAAAACATCACTTGCTTATGCCTGGGGTAAATTTATTAAGAATGATGCAATTATCGCTTCTGTACAACCGTCTTGGAGAGACCGTACCGAGTTATTTGGTTACTTCAACGAGTTCACTAAGAAGTTTAATGAAACTGAAGTGTTAAAAGGTTTATATGAAGCTAATTATACAGATGACTTATATGTAATAGTGCTAGATGAAATGAACATCGCCCGTGTTGAGTACTACTTCGCTGAAATGTTATCTATTCTAGAAATGCCTAGCCGTGATGAATGGATAGTTGAGTTAGTACCTAGTGTTTGGGATACAGACCCATTATTATTACATGGTGGAAAACTTCAAATTCCTGGAAACATGTGGTACATCGGAACAATCAATAACGATGACTCTACATTTGCCGTTACTGATAAAGTGTACGACCGTGCGATGCCAATAGATATTAATGATAAAGGACAAGTATTTGAACCAGAAGAAGTAGAAGCAATGAATATTAACTCTACTTACTTAGAAGGTTTATTTGCACAAGCTAAAGAGAACCATCCTTTATCAGAAGAGATGCAAAAGAAAATTGATGAAATGGACGACTACGTAATTAAACATTTCCGTATCGCTTTCGGTAACCGTATCGTTAAACAAATGAAAGACTTTGTTGCTACTTACATTGAATGTGGTGGTACTGAAGTAGATGGAGTAGATTATTACATAGCTCGTAAAATACTACGTAAGTTTGAACAATTAAACTTAGCTTACATTCGTGATGAAATAGATGGATTTATTGAATACTTGGATAAGTCATTTGGTAAAGAAAACTTCAATGAATGTAAAGACTATTTAATGAGACTTAAGAAATTAGTATAATAAGAATAAATTGAATAAAAAGTGAGGTGATAAGATGGATAATGAATTCGTAAATAATGAAGAACAAAATAAAGATGATTACTTTATAAATAATATGAATTCGACTTTAGCAATCAAACGTGATTATGAAAAGATGCAATATGATCATGAATGGTTAGAGATAATAGAGGAAACTATTCCATATATTGATAATATCCTTCGTAATCCCAAACGTTTCATTATTAATGAAGAAGAAATAGTTAAAGTAGAACTTGCTAAAAGAGTAACAGTAGAATCCGTTATTCACTTATCTCAACATACTTCACTAATTCAAGATATAGATAAAAAAACAGGTGATGTTAAACCATCAAAGATCTTAAATATCAATCGTGATGAGTCATTAGATACTTATGAAAATAGATTTATATTTACTCTTATTAATAACTTAGAAATGTTCTTTAATCAAAGAGTAAATGAATCTGGAGATAGTTCATATTATATGGATAAAAAAGATATGAATTATGAAGCTAGTACTAAAGTAGGTACTGAAAATATTAAAATATCTTTGATTATTCATAGTTTAGATAAAGATATGGATGAAATGAAAAATTCATCTGGAATGACTTATAAAGATCGTATAAGAAAAATAAAATTACAAATAGATGGATTTCATGGAACTGAGTTATATCAAACATTAACTCATTTACATGTATCTCCAGTAAGAAGTCCTATTAAAAAGACAAATGTAATTTTAAAGAACCCTAACTTCCAAAAAGCTGAAGCTTTATGGAATTATATAAATAGTTTTATATCTAAAGATAAAAAAGAATATCAAAAATTAGATTATTTTGATAATAGTGATATTAAAAGAGAATATGATCATGCTGCACTACTAGCTTATATTGCTAATAAAACTCTTGGAGAAGAAAGAGAGTTAACAGAAAGAAAAGTAGTAACAGAAATGATTCAAAGATTAATAGAAAATATCTTAGATACTGACTTAGATATGAATGAAGATAAACTAAAAGAATTATTTGAAAAACAAATAAAGAATATCAAGGAAAGAAATATTGAAAAAGCTAAGATTATCTATACTACATTAGAAGATAGACTACAAAGAGAAAAACAAAAGATTAAAGATCAAATACTTATCCTAAGAAATGAAGGATAATAAAGAAGTGATGTAAATGCAAAAAATATTTGATAATAAGATTGTAAAGACTATAATAAATATTATAGAAGTAATATTATTTATTGCTATTCTATCATATTTGTTATTTGTAATTGCTCAAAGAGTAACTAATAATAGTTCTATATTTGGGCATCGTGTTTTTACTGTGGCTACTGGTTCAATGAATCCTAAATATAAGATTAATGATGTTATAATAGTAAAAGATGTTGATCCGGCGAAGTTAAAAGTAGGAGATGATATCGCTTATAAAGGAGAACGTGGTGGCTTAGAAGGAATATTAGTATCCCATAGAATTATCAAAATAGAAACAACTGAAGATGGAAGTAGACGTTTCTTTACTAAAGGTATTAATAACCAAGTAGAGGACCCATCATTTGATGAAAATCGTATTATTGGTATGGTAAAAGGTAAAGTACCAATAATTAATACTTTAAATCATATTGTTAAAAATCAGTTTGGTTTCTTCTTCTTAGTATTTACTCCTTTAGTAATAGTAATTTTCTTAGAAATAGCGGAAACTATTACTAATATTAAAATAGAAAGAGGAGAATTAGAATTAAGTAAGAAAGAAGAATCCACAGAAGTTGTGGAAGAAAGCGAAGAAGAAGTAACAGAAACTGCGGAAGAAATAAAAGAAAAAATAGAAGAATTAAAAGAAAAACCAAAAAAAATAAAAGCTAAGGAGATAGCTGAAGAAGAGGAGAAAAAAGAAGAGAGCGATGAAATTATCTAAACCAGAAGCAAAAAAAGTTTATGATAGTATGCAAAAGAGACGTAAGAAAATATTGAGAAGATCTCTATTACTTGCGGTTTTTGTGTTTGGCGTAAATATTTATGCTTGGTTTATTTTCTTAAATCAATCTCGATTGGAAGTTCATGGTAATGTAGCTTCTTGGAATGTAACATTCTATGATGGAACAGAAGAGGTACAAGATTTAGTTATTAATGAACAATTATATCCTGGAATGGATGATTACAATAAGACATTAACTATTGTTAATGATGGTGAAGTAATTGCATCATTTGAATATACAATTAGTGATTTAAAAATACTAGGTAAAACCGTTGATACTAGTAATCAAACTACAGCTATTAATAGTTTACAAAATGATTATCCATTTATATTTACTATGAGTAGTGATAAAACTACTATAAATGCTCATGATAGTATGAATTTTTCAGTAGATATTACTTGGGATTATCAAGATGGTGGATTAAGACCATATTATCGTTTAACTAGTGTTTATGATTATACTGATGAATTTGATTATTATCGTTTAAATAGTGGAACATTTGAAAAAGTTACTAATGTAAATGCTGAAACATTCCCATCATTACGAGATTCTTTATATCTACAAAGAGATGATGCTGATACATATTTTGGAGAGCAATGTGGAGTATATCAAAGAAGTACAGGAAAGGCCTGCGTTGAATATAAAATCACCGTAGTAGTAAAACAAAAAGATGACTGATATTGAAGCATTAAGATTAGAATTAATCGATTACTATGGAACATTAGCTCAAATATATCCAGCAGCTTATTTAGAAGTAGAAAAAGTAAAGAGAATGTCTGATGATGAAATAATAGCTTTAGCTAATAAAGTATTAGGTAAACAATATGTAAAGAAAAGATAAAAGACCACTAGGTCTTTTTTATATTATGATATAATTATAATAGGAGTAGTCTATGAAAAAGAGAAAGAAAAGACAACTTACTAATAAAAAGAAACGTTTACTTATGGTAAATGCCTTTCTAGTGTTGTTCCTTTTTCTAGGAATAGGTTATTCTTTTTTTAATGCGAATTTAAATATATTAGGAGATGTTTTGGTAAAAAAGGCTTTATGTGAACCAGATAATAAACTATATAATATTATCAAATGTGAAAGTGAAAATACCGGAAAAGTAAAAGAATATGAGGGAGATAGTAATGATTCTCCTATAGCCCAAAACCCTTCAAATCTTAAGAAAGTATACTATTATACTTATGAAGATGGTAATAATTCGGACGAATTATCTAATAATGTAATATTTGGTAATCACTGTTGGCAAGTAGTTAGAACTACAACTACTGACGGCGTAAAATTGTTATATAATGGCGTAGTATCTAGCGATAACAAATGTTTAGATTCTAGAGAGCCTAGTTATGGTCCAAGCTCTAGATATGATAGTGGCATGCTTTATAATAAAGATTATTATTATAGTGATAGTTTTGAATATGATGAAGAAAGCGCTACATTTACTTTGTCTGGTAATGTTTTTCAATATAATTTTACAAATGATGGTAATTCTGACTTTAATGTTATAAAAGATAAGTATACTTGTCGTTCGTTAGAAGCAGATGCCACTTGCAGCACTTTGTATTTAAATTTTGCATACGTTAATAATTCTGTTTACTCATATATTTTGAAAAAGAGTCCAGTAAATTATAATTTTGGATACTATGATTATAATGGAGAAATACCAGCCTTTTCGGGGAATGATTATAACTCTAATGCCTATGCAGGATATATGTATAATAAAGTGTATAAGGAAAAAAGCCAACCTGTAAGATCTTATAAAACTATAGTCACTACGGAAAAAATATCTAGCAATGGAACTAAAGGATACTATTCAGATTCAGTTACTTGGAATAATTCAAGTGGTTGTTGGGTTTTATCAGATCCTCAATTGATTAATCTTTCTGATGACGTTAATACAATAAACGGCAAGTTTGTAGCAACTTCCCAATCGACTAATTGTGCTAAGTATGCAGCAAGAGCGATTTTTAATAATAACACTGGGAGAGCAGCGTGGGATATATATGTAACTAATTTGGGAAAGGATTCAACATGTGTTGACCATCCGTGTCCAGCAGAATACTATTCTATTGGCGATAGTTATGTGAAAAATGGTGATGGAACAATAACTATGACGAATCCAACTATAGTAAGTAATATCGATTGGATCTATGATTACAGTAATTATAATGAAAAATATATGTGTATGAGTAATAATTCAATATGTAATGATGTTTATCGAATTTCATCGGTTTCTTCTAGTAACATGAGATATGAAGCGACTTATTATTTGGCCAATAATTTTACATATATTGATGGTAAATATCATTTGCAAGGTGGGAATGATTACAGCAATTTATTTAACGATCCAGAACCTTTTAATAATAATCATTATACTTGCTTTAATAATAGTGGGGTATGTGAAAAATTGAATTATGTATATTATTTTACAGATGGTAGTGGTTATTCTGGTACTTCTCGTGGATCTGCTTTCTATGTTGAGTTAGAAAATGGTGAAAGTGTTGAGGATGTAATTAATAATACATTTTTTGCCGATAATGTTAATCAAAAGGATTCCTTTGCTAAATTTTGGGTTGATAAATGGTATGAAATAAATCTAACTCAATATTCTGATTATTTAGATGATGTTATCTATTGCGCAAATAGAAGTGTATCTAATTATGCTGGTTGGAATAAGAATGGTGGGGACGTACAAACGATGTTAAACTTTAATAATCCAGGATTGTTGTGTCCTAATGAAACTGACCAGTTTAGTACTGTTAATACTAAAGCTAAACTAAAGTATCCAGTTGGACTGTTAACTAAAGCAGAATATGATATGTTAAATTATCAAACTACATCTAATACGGCTTCAGAAACTTTTTGGCTTATGAACCCTAAGGGTGCCTATTGTGGAATATCTGCAGGATCCTCAACTGGAGGAATATATACTTATGTTGGTGGGTATAATTATGATTATAATCATATTAGTAATGGAGTTGGTATTAGACCGGTTGTTACTTTAGAACCAGGCATTACTATTCTTTCGGGTGATGGATCAAAAGAAAATCCATACATAATACAAACTAATTAATAAAATAGTAAGTTTACTTACTATTTTTTTATATTATGATATAATAAAATAGGAGATGATGATATGAAAAAACCTTTAGTATTATGTATTTTAGATGGATGTGGAGTAAGAGAAGAAACAGATGGAAATGCTTTTAAAAATGCTAATACTCCTACATTAGATATGTTGATGAATAAATATCCTCATTCTATTCTTCAAGCAAGTGGTAAAGCTGTAGGTTTACCAGAAGGACAAATGGGGACAAGTGAAGTAGGTCATATGAATTTAGGAAGTGGTAGAGTAGCTATTCAGCCATTAGAAAACATTTCTGCTTCAATTGAATCTAAAGAATTCTTTAAAAATAATGAAATATTAGAAGTATTAAACCATGTAAAAACAAATAATTCTAATTTACATATATTTGGATTATTATCAGATGGAGGAGTTCATTCTCATATAAATCATTGTTTAGCATTATTAGAAATGTGTAAAGCGGAAGGTGTAAATAATGTGTATTTTGATATCTGCTTAGATGGAAGAGATACATATGAAAAAAGTGCTTTAACATATTTAGATGAATTAGATAAAAAAATAAAAGAATTAGGTATAGGTAAAATAAATACTATTTCTGGTAGATATTATGCAATGGATAGAGATAATAATTTTGATAGATTAAAATTAGCATATGATGCTATTTGTTACGGAAAAGGTAAAGTATATAGTAATTATAAAGAATTAATAGAAGAGAATTATAATAATGAAAAATATGATGAATTTGTTATTCCTGGAGTAATAGATTCTAATCCATTAAATGATAATGATGGAGTAATTGCCTTTAATTTTAGAAAAGATCGTTTACGTGAAATGTTTACATTATTTACAAATCCAACTGAGTATGAACCACAAGCTAATGAAAAGGGATTAGATGTAAAGCACTTTACTAATTTAAAAGTACTTACAATGTACCCTGTAACTGAAACAGTAAAATGTCCTCATGCTTTTGATGATTTAGATTTAAAAAACATTTTAGTAGACTATTTACATGATAATAATCTTTCTCAATTAAGAATAGCGGAAACTGAAAAGTATCCCCATGTAACGTTCTTCTTTGATGGAGGAAAAGAAGTAGAATATCCTGATATGAAGAAAATATTAATACCATCACCTAAAGTAGCAACTTATGATTTACAACCAGAGATGAGTGTATATATTGTTACTGATAATTTCTTGAAAGAAGTAGGAAACTATGATGTCACAATTATGAATCTAGCTAATGGTGATATGGTGGGACATACTGGTGTTTATGAAGCAGCAGTTGAAGCTGTAGAGCATATGGATAAATGTCTAGATAAGATTTATAAAAAGACTGTAGAGGAATTAGGTGGAATATTAATCATTATTGCTGATCATGGAAACTGTGATATTATGTGGGATGAAAACCATAATCCAGTAACTAGCCATACTACTAATCCTGTGCCATGTATAATAACTAAAGAAGGAATAGAGCTAAATGATGGAAAATTAGCTGATATAGCACCTACAATGTTAGAGTTATTAGAAATGCCTATTCCAGAAGAAATGACAGGAGTATCTTTAATAAAATGAAGACAGTAGTAATAACAGGTAGTGCTAGAGGATTAGGTTATAATATGGCATGTTGCTTTAGAGAAAATAATTATCATGTAGTCTTAAGTGATTTAAATGAAGAGAACTTAATAAAAGCAAAAGAAGAATTAGAAAAAACTGCTTCTATTGGAAAAGTAATATATAAAGTATGTGATGTTACTAAATTAAAAGATATTGAAAATTTAATGAAATATGCTATTAAGGAATGTCAAAAAGTAGATATTTGGATCAACAACGCTGGAGTAAATCAACCTCAAAAAGCTATTTGGGAACTAGAAGAGAATGAAATAAATACTTTAATAGATGTAGACTTAAAAGGAACTATTTATGGTTCTAAAATAGCTATGGAACATATGAGTAGAAATAATTCGGGAGCTATATATAATGTTGAAGGATATGGAAGTAATGATGCTCATATGTTAGGACTAAATATGTATGGAACAAGTAAAAGAGCAGTAACTTATTTTACAGAAGGATTAGCTAAAGAAGTAGAAGAAAGAAAATTAAATATTTTAGTAGGTAAATTATCTCCTGGAATTATGATTACTGATTTTACTAATCATTCTTTAAGAAATGATGAAATAGAGTTGTCTGATAAAACAAAAAAAGTTTATAACATACTAGGAGATAAACCAGAAGTAGTAGCAGAATTCTTAGTAAATAAAATGTTAGATAATAAGAAGAATAATGTTAAAATCAATTGGCTAACTAATAAGAAAGCAGCCTTTAGATTTATGACAGCAGCTTTTAGAAAGAAAAGATTTTATAAATAAAAAAAGAGTATTTTAATACTCTTTTTTATATGAATTTTCACATAAATCATAGAATTCATTTGATCCATAATCAAAATTATCATTAGGAATAAATTCATGTTCTAAATTAAAGTATCCCATGACAGAATTAGGATAAACAATTCCTTCAAAATGTTTACCATCTTTTTCATAACCATCGGTATTTACAATATTATCGACACTATCTTTATCACAACCCAAAATAATCATAATAGAAGTACCTCTAAAATCATCTTCATGTAGTTCTTCATCTAAAATGTCTTCTATATTATCAATCATATCAGGAGTAATAGGAATAGCAGTAGTAAAGATAATATTATTAACATCTAGAATATTAGTTCCATCTACTAATAATCCTTCTTCAATAATAGTATCTCCTAAATCTTCACTAGTTATATGATAAAAGTAAGAATTATTTTTAAAATCAAAAGCATTTTTAAAATTATTAAAATCCATAATATCACCAACTTAATTATAACATTAAAAAAGGATTTAGTAACTAAATCCTATTTATAACTTATATGATCCATTATATCAGTAGCAGTAACATCTAAACTTTTAGCTAATTCATCATTTTCTAAATCAATTTTATCAATAATTACTTTGTCATTAGGTAATTCAATAGGAGGATTAGCTATAGTTAATAGATGGAATCCTTTACTATTAGGTTCTAAGAAATACATATTAAATTGTCTAATTAATCTTTCTTTATCATCTACTTTTATAATATTATCTTGAACATATACAGTAAAATCTAATCCATTAGAACTATATTTTTTTAAGAAAGTAAGATGTTTATCAGGATTAGCTAAACCACTATCACGCATAGATTGTTTAGTTTTAAGAATTACTTTTTCTAATCTACTTTCAAAAACCTCATTATCTAATAATTTACCATCTACTATGAATTGTTCAACATGTCCTTCATTTGATACAGCAGTAAATAAAGTTCCTGGATTTTCTACTACTTTGAAACCTCCAAGTATAGGAACATTTAAACTATCTGTATATGTTTCATTTAATTTCTTAACAAAATCAATTGCCTTTTCATCCTTCATATTATCACCTAGAATAATTATATACTAAAAACATATAAAATTCTACTGTAAAGTATAAAAGAAAAGGTTATTTAGTTGTTATAATGACAAAATAATGATAAAATGAATATATATGATAAGGTGGTGACTCAATGGTTAGTAGTGGTCAAGTAACATCAGATGCTGGAACTTTTTCTAGTGGTATCTCAAGTTATAGTTCAGCAATAAGTGGTGTCACCGGAGCGTGGCAAGGAGAGTCATTTGATAACTTTGAAAGTGAAGCAGCAAACTTTGTTTCAGAATATCAAAGCACTATCGAAGGACAAATGTCAACATTTGCTGGGGCTGTTTCTGACTACGAATCTTATCAAAGAGCTCGTAAAAACAAAAAGATTTCTGAAGGAAATCTAGCAGAAGCAAAAAAAGCAAATGATCAAGGAGCTATAGGAAGATATAGCTCTGATGTAGAACAATATTCTCGTGAAATGCAAAGTTATAAAAGTAAAATAGAATCAGCATTAGAATCAGTAAAAGGTCAAAAGCTGGAAGCAGCTGTATTACCTAATTCTAATGATTTCGTTAATTACTATCAATATAATTATAATGATCCATATTCTGAAGGAACAATTGCTACATCTGGTTGTGGACCAACTTCTCTAGCTATGGTATTAACATATTTATTAGGTAAAGAAGTAAGCCCAACAGAGACAGCAGCTTTAGGAAATGGAGCTTATACTTGTTCAGCCGGAACATATTGGTCTTATTTCGGAGATATGGCTGATAAGTATGGTGTTAATTGCGAACAAATGAGTGTCAGTTCGGACAATATAATGGGTAATTTAAAAAATGGTAAGACATTAATTATGTCTATGGGACCAGGGCACTTTACAAGTGCCGGACACTTTATAGTTCTGCGTGGAGTAGATGAAAACGGTAAAATTGTAGTGGCCGATCCAAATAGTGAAGAAAGAAGTAACCAAACTTGGGATTTAGATGTCTTCTTAAATGAAGGTGCTCAGGTATGGGCTTTTGATAATAATTAGGAGGTAAGTATGTCAGTATTTATATTAGAAACAGAAGCTGTGTCTTCTGCAGCAGATGGATTAAGTTCTGTTGAATCATCATTAAGTAATTTAAGTGATACAATCAATGGATATGATACATCTCAATCTGGTGGAGATAATTTTGATTTTGATGGAGCAAAAGCAGTTATTGCTGCTAACGTAAAAGCTGCTTCTGTAAAAGTAAAAAACACTCAAACATTAATGACTAGTGTAGTTGAATCACATACTCAGCTACAACAATCATTAAAATATGGTGAAACAGGAAAAGCTGCTGAAGAGAAAGCCGCTCAACAACGTCAATCATCTGGTCCTACTAGTGGTACAAGTGGCGGATATACAGGAGGTCATTCATCAGGTGGACATCATTCTTCAGGAGGACATTATGTTTCTCCAACTCCAATTAAGAAAAAAGATAAGGAAAAAGACAAAGATAAAGAGGAAGAAACTAAATATACAGGTATTATTCCAGTTGCTAAAGATAAATATAAAACAGATGATTCTAAGAAGAAAGAAATTACTAAAGCTTTATCTGGAGTTGGCTTAGTCGCAATGACTAAATCAATTACTGCCAAAGAAAAAGAATCATTCGAAAAATTATATGATGTAAAATATACTAAAGAAGGTCTTGCTAAAGTAGGAGATCGTTATGTAATTAGTTGTGATAAATCATATGGTGAAGTAGGAGATATGATTGATTTAAAACAAAAAGATGGTTCTTATGTAAAATGTATTGTTGGTGGACAAACTAGTACTGATATAGCTGAAAATAAAAATAATATTAGATTTATGACCAAAGAAGATATCACTGATAAGAAGGTTATCGCAACAACTCAAGATATTAAGAAGAATACAACTAATGTATATAATGCTGGAGCTGACAAAGAACATCAAAAAGTAAATGTAACTACAGATAATCCAAATAATAATACAACAACTACAGATAATCCAGGAAATAATACAACAACAGATAATTCAAACAATAGTACAGGAACAAGTACAGAAAATACAAGTACTAATAATACGACAACTACTACAGACAATCCTGGAAATAGCACAACAACTACAGATAATCCAGGAAATAGTACGACAACAACGGATAATCCAAATAGTAGTACAGGAACAAGTACAGATAATACAAATAATAATACAGAAGGTATTACTTATACTGATCAGACAGCAACTTCTGAACAAGTAACTGCTGGAACAGTAGATAATTCAACAGACGATCCTACAACTGGAGGTGAATAATTATGCCAAAATTTGTATGTGATTATGGAGAAGTAACATCTATTGCCAAAGCAATAAAAGAAGAGGCAAGTAATATTTCTTCAAAAACATCAGCTTATGATGGAAATGTAAAAAGTGATACTAAGAGTTGGTCTGGTGAAGCTCATATGTCTTATGATGCTAAGAGTAATGAAGAAATAGCAGCAACCAGAGCAAGTGCAGAAGCTTTAAATGTCTTAAGTGAATTCTTAACAGATTGCGTAAAAAGTATTCAAGAAACAGACAGTAATCTAGCATCTAAAAAAATATAGATAGGAGAAGATAAGATGGCAGATAAGAAAGAATATAATGTTGATTATCAAGAAATGGAAAGTGCCAAATCTACAACAGATAGTTTCATAGATGTCTTAAATACATCAATGGATAGCGTTTCTAAACAAATGTCAAATTTAAATAATGAATCTGTTTTTATGGGTCCAGCTTGTGAAAGTGCTGTTCAAGCACATACAACTATATTAGCTGCTCTATCTTCTAATGTTTCAAATTTTCATGCAGTTTCAAATTATTTAGAAACTTCAGAAGAAAACTATAAAGCAGGAGATTCTACAGCTTCAGATACTGTAACTTCTGCCGGAGAAGCAGTTGGAGCTGCTGCAGCTAAAACTGCAACAAAAGCTGCAGAAAAAGTTGAAGAAGAAGTTAAGAAAACTGTAGAAACAGCGAAAGCTGCTGAAAAATAACGTAAAATTGGATAAAACTATAAAAAAAATTATGGTTTTGCAAATAAAAATGATATAATTAAATTGATAATAGGAGGTAATAATATGTCAGGATTACACGCAGACACTGGTTCAATGAACACACGTGGTAAAGAAACAGTATCAAATGCAGAATTATTTGAAAATGAAATAGGAAGTTTAAATAACAACATAGCAGAATTAATGACTATTTGGAGAGGTCTTTCTGCTAATGAATTTAAGGATTCATTCCTAGAACAACATGAAAACTTAGAAAAATTTAGAGAGTTATTAAATGAATTAGGAGAGAACATTAGTACTGCAGCTAATATCTTAAATAGAACAGAAGAGGCTAATGCTGATGCTGGTGCTCATCTATTCGGATAGGAGGTTATTTAAATGAACGAATTTGAAGAAAAAGATTATGAACAAGCTCGTGGAGTAGCAGATGCTGTAAAAGGTAATGCTGAAACAATCATGGGTATATTTAATGATGTAGATTCAACTATGAATCAATTATATGGAGCAAACTGGGAAAGTTGCGGAGCAGAAAATGCTAAAGAAAGATACGATGTAATTAGAAAGAATTATGAAGTATTTTATAACAAAGTAATTACTATGAGAGATCATATTTATAATGTAACAGCTGCTAACGAAGAAGCTGATTCAAAAGCAGCAGATGTAGTAACTCAAGCATAAAAATAAAGCTACGATGTAGCTTTTTTTGTTGGTAATAATATGTTATAATTTACATAGTAGGTGAGTATATGAAAAAGAAAAAGACCAAATCCATGTTAGTATTAGGTTTATTACTACTAGGTATAACAGTAGGATATGCAATACTTAGTACTAATTTAAATATTAATGGTACAAGTACTATTAATAAACCAACATGGGATATACATTTTGAAAATATAGTAGTAAAGAGTGGAAGTGTTACACCTAGTACAGCTGCCAATATTACAAATGCAACTACTGTTACATACGCAGTAACATTCGATACTCCAGGACAATTCTATGAGTTTAATGTAGATGTAAAGAATGCAGGAACAATAGATGGAATGATTGAATCAGTTACTTCTACAGTAAACGGGCAACCAATAAGTAGTTTACCAAGTTATGTAGAGTACTTTGTAACATACTCTGATGGAGTAGAAATACAAGACAATCATCTACTTACTGCAGGGGCTAAAGAAACATATACAGTCCATATTGGGTTTAGTAGAGATATAGATCCGGGAGATTTACCTAGTACAGCCCAAACATATAATTTAAGTTTTGAATTTACAGAAACTCAAGCTACATCAGATGCAACAAAAAAACCGGTGTACTATTATGCTGTACCGGGAGGAGCCTTACATATTGGAGTAACAATTCCTACAAATTCTCCTTATATTTTCGATAATTATAATGATGCAATAAATTTTTTGGGTGTGCCAGTCTTCTTTAGATGTAATACAGAAAACAAGAAAATTATTGAAACATCGTTAGGTTTTGTTCATAATAATGAGGTATATTATTTGCCTTGGGCTGAAAACGGGGCCTCTTATAATGCCAATAAGCAAATAATGCTTGATGCTTTCGGATCATCTTATTGTAGCGAAACAAATGAAGGTAGCTATATGCAATATATGTGCACATATAATACCCTTCGAATTAGAATACAATCAAATGGAACTCTATCTGGTAGTAATAAAAATACTGGATCTGGTTGTGCTACAAGTACAGAGGGTTCGATGATATGTGGCGGATAATATTTGTGATTATTATAAAAAAGGAAAACAAAAAGAATCTCGAAGGAGATTCTTTTTTAGCTTTATTTATTTTTTATTGTAATAAATACTTCATTAGTAAAATCTAAATTCTTAATAAACTTTTTATATTCATCAAAATTAAAAGCTTTTATATCTTCAATTGTATCCATAAATGGATAATTAAAATTAATAATATTATCTACAAAAGGTAATACTACATCTAAGGGATTATCATCTCTTAAGATAAAATTAAGAATAGTATTTTTTTTAGTTAATTCAAATAATTCTTCATCATAATTATCTATATTATTAACAAACTCATGAATATTTTCATAGAATTCTTTTGCTTTATCTGTATAAGTACCAAAACTAATTATTAAGTAATCATATATTGTCTTATCACCACAACCAATACCATTAGTAACAATACCTTTCTCAACCATCTTTTTATATAACTTAGATGTTACACCAAAGAAATCTTTATAGAAACAATGTAAATAAAAATCTAATTTTAATCTATCTTTATTACTATATTTACTAATATTTATTTTATATGAAATATTTGCAAAATCTTTAGGAGTAGGGTAATAAACAATACTATTATTTTTAACAATACTTTTATCTTCATCTATAGTTAGTAATTCTACTTTTTCTTTATTAAATTTAAATTTTTTATAAATATCTTTTATTAAATTAATAATCTTATCTTTATCAAAGTTACCACTAATTACAATAAATTGATTACTTGGTTTATAGAAAGCTTCATAACATAGTTTTAAATCTTTTACAGTGGTTTTTTCTACTTCTTCTATAGTTCCACCTATACTTCTATATTTATAATTATGAAATAGGCAATCAGCTTCTTCCATATCTAAATGATAAAACTTACTATCACTTCTTCCTCTTATTTCTTGATAAATTGGATTCTTTAAATGATTAAGTCTTTTACTATCAAAAGTAACATTATTAATACCATTTAATATTATTTTAATTCCTTCTTCTAATTTTTCTATACAAGTAAAATAAAAATTAGTCATTAATTTATGAGTAGAAGCATTAGTGTTCATTTGTAATTCCCCTAATTCTTTTAGAAAATTACCATGTTCATTTTCTTCTACAATATAGTGTTCTAATATATGAGCAATTCCATCATTCATATGATACTCTTTATTTTTATATTTAAAGTCTTTATATACTCCTCCATATTTAGTAACAAATTGAAAAGTACTAGTGTGTTTTCTAGAATCAACATAAGTATATATAGTTAATCCATTATCTAATTTAGTTTCTTCAATCACTTTTCTTCCTCCTCAATAAAATAAACAGTATCTAATACAAATCTATTAACTAATTCTTTAATGTCCTTACTAGTGATTTTTAACATCTTTTCATATATTATTTCTTGTTTTTCACTAAGACCTAATTTATCTTGAATATATTCATTAAGTATAAAATACTTATCATCTAAACTTTTAATTAAATTAATTCTTTTTCTTTCTTTTAAATTTATTAGTAAAGGATCAATTAATTTTTCATCTTTTAAGTCTTCTATTACTTCTAATATTTTTTTATGTACTAAATCCTTATTCTTTTTATTAATAAAAGCAGTTATTTCTAAACATCCATAATGTGAATATGGAATAGCATAACTAGCATATACTAATTCTTCTTGATCTCTTAATTTCTTTCCTAGTAATCGACTACTTAAAGAAGATAATAATCCATAGACAAGAGAAAGAGTATAGATATCATCTTCAGACATATCTTTAATCTTATAAACTAATGATAGAGAAGAATCTTTAAAATTACTTTTTTCGGCTACTTCAGTTACTTTTTTTCTAATAGGTAAAAAATAATTATAATTAACATCTGCTTTAAACTCTTTGTTATCTCTAATAATATATTTATTAAGTAAATTATCAAGCTTTTTATGATTAAAATTACCCATTACAAATACAACACAATTATTATTAATTATTTTATCTAAATAAAACTTATATAAATTTTGGGGAGTAACTTTATCTATTAAATCTATATTTCTAACAATATCCATAGATAATATATTTTGATCATCTATTAATTCTTTAATTCTTAAACTTAAATAAGATTTTATATTTTTAAAAGAATTATTAATATAAGTTTTTAAATTCTCTTTTTCTCTATTTAATTCAAATGAATCAAATCCATTATTCTTAATTAATGGTTTATATATAAATGAGGAGAAAAACTTAAATTGTTCTTCTAATAAATCTTCTTCCAAAGTATCTATATCTGGAATAACCATATTAAATGAAATACATGATTCTAGTCCTATACATTGTTTATTACAACTAGTATTAAGAATATATCTTTCTAATTTAGCTCTTTTGAATTCATCTTCTGTAGGATACTCTTCATTCATAAAATTTAATAAATTAGGTAGAAGAGTACTTAGGGCTAATTCTTCTTCTTTTTCTTTAAAGTGAAATAATACTCTAATCTGAATTGTTTTAAAATCTTTATTGTCTATATAGTTAATATTATTAAGTTTTAATTTCATAATTTCACCTCAAAGTTATTATAACATGATATAATTACTATTGAGGTATAATATGAAATATATTAAAGATTTAGGAGAAGAAAACATTAATTATATTGTAGATATTTTGAACAAAGATGGAGTAATTATTATTCCTACTGATACAGTATATGGACTAGCTTGTAATGCTTTTTCTGATAAAGCAATAGAGAAATTATTTGCTTTTAAAAAAAGAGATAAAGATAAACCAATTAATGTTTTAACTAATAGTATTGATAAGATAAAGAAAGTTACTAAAGATATTAATGACAAAGAATTTGAATTAATGACTAAGTACTTTCCAGGAGATTTAACAATAATATTAAATAAACAAGAACATATATCAAATCTTTTAACAGCAAACTTATCTACTATAGGAGTAAGAATACCTAATAATAAAATAGCTCTAAAAATATTAGAGGCTTATCCTAATCCTCTAGCAGTAACATCAGTTAATATATCAGGAACATCCCCAGGATTAGAAGTAAATGATTTTATAAATGAATTTAAAAATGTTGAAATTATAGTAGATGGAGGAAGATCTAAAATAGGAAAACCTTCAACTATAATTAGAGTTGAAAACAACAAAATAAAAGTATTAAGACAAGGCAATTTAATAGTAGAATAATAGTATATTTTAATATATAATAAGAATAGAATAGTAGGTGAAGATATGGCAGAGAAAAAGGCAGAAAAAAAAGAGACAAAAAAAGAAGTAAAAGGAACTACTCTTGGTACTAGATGTCCTTCATGTACAGCTTCTATTAAATTCAATGCTAAATTAAATAAATGGAAATGTGATTATTGTGGCAGTGAATTTACTTTAGAAGAAATGGAAAAAGAAGAGAAGAATTCTGCTTCTAAAAAGAATAATCAAAAAGAAAAACCAGAGAAAATAAATTTAGATGATTATGTAACATATAGTTGTGAATCTTGCGGAGCAGAAATAATTGCTGATGAACAAACAGCAGCAACATTCTGTGTATATTGTGGAAACACAGCTATTTTAAAGAATAAATTATCTGGGAATTTTGCTCCGACAAGAGTAATTCCATTTCGTACAGAAAGAAGTTTAGCTGAAGATAAGTTTAAGAATTTATCTAAAGGAAGACCATTAGTACCTAATAAGTTTACTGATATAAAAAATATTGAAAAGATAAGAGGTATTTATATACCATTCTGGTTATATGATTTTAAAGTACATGGTAATATTATGGCTAATGCTACTAGAGTTACTTCTTGGACTAGTGGAGATACTCATTATACTAAGACTGATACTTTTCAAATTATTCGTGAAGGTAATATGAATTTTTATGATATACCAGTAGATGCTTCTACAAGATTTGATAATGATATTATGAATACTTTAGAACCATATAATTATAATGATTTAGTACCATATAATCATGCTTATTTATCTGGTTTTTATGCTGAAAAGTATGATGAAGATGAAGATAAAGCCTTAAAAGAAGCAGCTTATCGTGCTGGGCAAACTACTAAAGAAACGATGCTTGCAACAGCAGTAGGTTATACTACAACTCATGTAACATCAGAAAACTTAGATGCTGATCTATTAGATAGAGAATATGTTTTATTACCTGTTTGGATGGTAAATGTTAAATATGGTGGAAAGCAACATACTTTTGCCATGAATGGTCAAACAGGAGAGTTTATTGGTAATATTCCATTAGATAAAGTAAAAACAATTGCTTATACTATTATTACCTTCATATTAACATTTGCTATAGTAATATTAGTAAGTTATATCCTATATAAGGCAGGTGGTAATTAATATGAATAAAATAAAAAGAATAGTAATATTATTACTACTAATTACACCAATATTAGTATTTGCTCAAGAACCAGTGGTTACTAATGAAAATACTGTTCAAATAGAACCAGCTAGTGAAGATATAGTTCAAACAACTCCTCGTGAAGGATTACCTAATTTAGGAGTTAATAAGAAATGGACAATTACTGATAAAAATAGACCTAATGTTATGAAAACACCATATGTAAATGCTGATAAAAAGATCTATGATTTTTCTAATATTTTAACTAAAGAAGAAGAGGCTGTTCTTAAAGAAAAAATAGATACTTTTATGCAAAAGTATAATAAAGAGTTAATTATAGTTACTTATAACTTGCCATATTCTAATGATAGAGAAAATGCAACTTTTGCCTCTGATTTTTATGATTATAATGACTTTGGTTTAGATCATAAATATTATGATGGAATAGTCTTATTTAGAAATACATATGAAGCTGATAAATATTATGATATGTATACTTTTGGTGAAGCACAATTATATTTTGATCAAACAAGATATGATGATATCTTAGATTCTATATATAATGATTTACATAGTGGAAACTATCTATCTGGCTTTTCTTATTTTATAAGTAGAGTAGATTATTATATATCATCTGGTGTTCCAAGTTCTATGTCTAATAAATATATTGATTCTATGGGATATATTAAATCAAATTATGTAGCTCCATATGGCATAGCATTCTTAATATCTTTAATTGTTACTATTGTTGTTATGAGTATTTTGATTAATAAAAACAAAATGGTTAAAAAAGCAACGAATGCTTCAGAATACTTAAATAAGGCAACTGTTAATTATACTAAAAAACAAGATAATTTTATTAGTACTCATACATCATCTTATACTATATCAAGTAGTTCAGGTGGTGGAGGAGGTGGAGGCTTCTCTGGTGGAGGATCATCAGGAGGAGGCTTCTCATCCGGAGGCGGAAGACATGGATAAAAAAAACAGTCACTTGACTGTTTTTTATTATATTAATTCTTCAACGTTTTCTTCTGTTTTTTTAACTTCTTCTTGAGGAGTATCTTCTTCTAATAGATTCTCTTCAGTATTTTTATTTTCTTCTTCCATAGCATTTTTAACTTCTTCAGTTTGAGCTATTTTTGTAACATCAATTACTGGAGCTTCTTCACTATTAACAACTTCTTCATTACTTGCTTCAACCATTTTAAAAGCTTCAGTATTACTTTTATCAACACCATTAAATCTATTAATGAATTCAGTTGGATCTTTATCAATATTTAATATTAATTTTCTAGTTTCTTCTCCAACTTTAAATGTCATATTTAATTCATATAAATCATTATAAGAAACACCTTGTTTACTATCTTTATTACCATTAACTATATTATTAGCAATATCATTTCCATATACAATAGCAACTTCCGTAGCAAGGGTTTGTTTATCTTGAGTATTATCTTCATTGACTACATCTTTTTGTTCCATAACAACTCTTTGGCGAGAAGTTATTTCATTAACAATACCATAACTAAAATCAAAAGTTTCTACTTTATCACCATTAGTAATGAATAAACTGAATTTACCAAGATCATCACGATATCCTAATAAACATACTTTCTTAGATAATTCTGGTCTTTTAGGAATTCCACTAATATATGAACCAAAAACAACTTCATTACTTCTATCAACAACTTCATTTGAGACAACTTGATCATTTTGAATGGTAACAGTTTCAGCCTCAGCTTCATTAATTTCTAATTTAACCGTATCTGGCATAAATATTGAAACTATGAAAGCTATTAATGATAGGGCATATATCAAAATACCAAGTTCAATATCAAATTTAGGATATTTACTAAATAATTCTACAATACTATAAATATATCCCCCAATTAGTAAAGCCATACCTAAATAATTAACAGCTTTAATCTTTTTAAATATACCAATACCATAAACAATAGTACCAACAATAACTACATAAGTAGAAATAAAATTAATTAATTTAACAACTTCATCTTCAGTAGTTATATAAGTTTGTGAAATAGCTAATATTACAAATACAGCTAATAAAATGAAAAAACCTCTTTTACCATCTTTCATAGATACACCTCTATTCTAATATGTATTATATCATAACAAGTGTAATAATTAATAGTGTAAAATATCAAGTTTTATTATATAATATAAATAGGAGTGATTATATGAAAATAGAGAAACTATTAAAAAAATATGAATTGTTAGATGACAATATAAAAAGAATAGATTATCACATGCGTGTTTTATGGCAAGACTCCAAAGAAATATCTTCTAAAATATTTCATAGAAATGATTTAGAAGAAAAAGAATTAGCAGTAGCTATCTATTCTTCAATATTAAAATGTGATTATGAAAATCCAGAATATGATAAAGAATTAGATGTAGAAATGACTAGATTTGGAGCAAGTGATTTCCAATATGATAAAAATAGGCCCCAAAGTCCATGGACAAAATCTAAAATGATTGATGATAGTGACTATGGAGTAAGTAAAATGTTTACAGATAGAGTAGATGATGAAATGGATTTCCAAAATGATTATGAACATTTTATGAAATAAAAAACAAGACTAAAATAGTCTTGTTTTATTATAAGTAAAATTATCATTCTTCTCTATAAAATCATCAGTTTCTTTAAAGTCTAGTAAATCACCATTACGATCAAATTTAGAAAAACTAATATTTACAACTTCTTCTCTATCAGATCCATAAAATTTTACTCTTTTATTTAATACATTAAAAGTATCACTTCTATAATATTTAATATGAAAAACATTAGTATCTTCTTTAGGAGTCATAGTAATTAAATTAACCTCATTACCATACCATCTAATTTCTAAAATAATTTTTCTTTTCTTTAATCCATCATGTGTATCTAAAATGACTGTAATATTTCTAGGATGAACTTCATCAACTATATAAGTAATATTAGCTCCTTGATTGAAATCTTGATAAGACTCATCACCAAATTTTACTAGTTTTAAATAATCATATGGAAATTTTTCTAACTTAGAGTTTAAAAATTCCATAGCATCGGAATTCTTAAAATCACGACTTAAATAATAATCTAGTTTTTCACAATATTTCATGTTAATCCCCCCGGTCAATGGTTCGTATTATATCATATTTTAAGAAAAAAGGCAATCTATACTAGTTTAACTAATATTTATGATATAATAAAAATAGATATAAGGAGAATGAATATGGAAAAGGATTATATAACTATTAATACAGACGATGGAAATACTTTACAAGCTGAATTAGTAAGTAAATTTGAATTAACTGGTTTAGGAGAATATGTAATTTATAAAGTAGATGATGAGTTTTATGGAGCTAAATATGAAGTAGATGGGGATAAAACCAATTTAATCACAGATTTAACTGAACAAGAAGAGGAAGCTTTAAATGAAATATTCTCTCATTTGGAGGTGGCATAATGTTACATTTTGATGCAAGTCATAAATCTGTTAATGAAGATATTAATAAAAGAAAAGGAATAAATGTATTTAAAAAAGCTGTAGCTTTAGGATTAATAGCAGTTAACTTAATAACTTTTAGTGCTTGTGCTAAAACTATGCCTTGTGATATAGAAGGTGATCATGCTCATTATTATTATAATAATGATGAATTAGGAAGATATATAATGAGTGAAAAAAGTACGGTATCTGGACTAGAAAGAAGTGAAGAAGCTATTCCAGTATCAGTAGAAGAAATGCAATTACTAGAATTTATGAATAAGAAAGATTTATTTAGTATTGAAGATAATAAAGAAGCTATTCAAAATATTACTAGTAAGCAACAAGACTATCAAGAATATCGTTATAGCTACCATTATCTACAACCAATTCCAATTGTTCATTCAAATGGAAAAACATCATACGTTTCATATATATATGTACCAAGAACTGGGTATTCATGGACAACAGATCAAACTAGGAATTTAACAGGTGAAGAGAGAACTTGTCACTATGTATATTATGGATATAAAATAGAGCAAAAAGAAAATGGTAAATATGAACTTATAAAGAGTGAAGCCGTTGATGATATAAATGATTTACCTAGTGGTTATAAATATATAAAAGAAGATTTCTATGATGTAGTAAATTTAAATGATAGAACACAAGAATTAGATTATGAAGATGTAGAAGGAGATAAAGAAATTATTTCTGAAGAAGAATATAATAAGGCACAAGCAGAAGCAATGGCAAATGGAATTGATGAAGCTGAATTTGTCGATGAAGGGATGCAAAGATAATGAGTAAATATAATCATATTAAGTCAATTCCTGTAGATAGTATTCCAAAAGAAGAATTAGCCCAAGCCATAAGAGAGTGGGCTGAAGGTGATGAAGCTATGGAACGTCTACTATGGGCTTGCTATGAAAAAGGTATTAAAACAAATGGTTGTCATGCCGGAGCTTTTCCATATATAGGACTTGATTATAGTGAATCAAGTAGAGATAAGCTTGCTCAAATTATGGGGGCTGTTCTTAGTGTTAAAGGATCTCAAGTAATGGCTAAAGCTGATGGAGGGAATCCCTTTAGTGGACCAGACTGGTATAAACCGAATCTTGGAGTAGGGTTTAATACTGAATATCAAGATGTAGCTGATCCATTATTTGATATGTTAACTGAGACAATAGAAGGAAAAAGAGAAACCGATAAAGATATGCCAGTAACTCCATTAACAGAGTTATTAGACTTCTTAGTTGGTAAATATACTAATTTATTAATTAGAATAAAACATACAGAAGAAGATGAATATATTTTCTCTTTAGAAAGAGCAATACATCAAGAATATGAAGAAGCATTTAGAGAATTTGATGAACTATTTACTTCTTCAGGATTAACACTACAAGAAAATGATACACCATTAAAATCATGGGAAGTTAAAAGTGATGATCCAGCTGAATTTATAGTAAAAGTTGCTCAAGTAGTTGAAAATATTATGACTAATTATTCATTTAAAAAACCAGAGACTAAAGAAGAAGCCGCTGGCAGTTTTACAATAGCTGCTCATTTAAAAAGAGATGAATGTGGTGACGATGAAAAAGAATTTGAATTATGGTTAATGACTGAAAGAGAAAAAATGGATAGAGAAGCAGAAGAAGCTAGAAAAGCAAGAGATACAGAAAAACAAAAAGAACTTTAAAAGTTCTTTTTTATTGAAAAATATGAGGTTGTTAACATAAAAAAAACTAGTCTAGTGACTAGTTAAATCAAATGGAATTTTTAGAGCAAAATAAAACAGACAGCTCAACCTTATATCGCTCAAAGAGTGAATATAAGGCACAAGAGCCATCTGTTTCTAAAGAAAATATAACATACATTTTGACAAAAGAAAAGTCTCTAAAATAAAAAGTGGGAATTTGTACTCCCACTTGTTCGTAATATCTTAATCTTACGATATCTTATGCTTTAACTTTTTTATTAATATACATAGTATATCCTAAACACATAGCTATTAAGATAATACTGCTAATTATACTACTTTCACCCGTAGAAAAAATACTTAGTGAATTAAATACTCCATGGAATATAATGCATGGAATTAATGATTTACTTTTATAGAATACCATAACTAGCATATATCCAATTGCTATTGCATAACATACTTGTAATAAGGTTGGA
>JAEEGL012073697.1_pt1 | contig 41633 bp, 33 predicted proteins | sample 9134231 | NCBI WGS metagenome assembly JAEEGL01 (sample SAMN16246548, study PRJNA631951) | gut metagenome | biome: gut microbiome; feature: rumen; material: fiber-attached | host: Bos | place: Iran: Karaj | collected 2018-10
CTTGGCATATTCGCGGCGAGCCTTGTTGATGGAGCGGCGCATGGCGGGGGTGATTGTGTGGTCATCACTGATGGTGGCGGTACGCACTGAGGCTATGCCGCGTATCATTTTCAGTGCCCGCTTGATGTCGGCCACGAGCGCGTTGTCTTCCAGCGTGATAATCATCTGGGGCGAATTGGGGATGGTTGTTGCCATAATCTATATTATTTCTTTGAATTATCTGTTGTTGCCTGTCGGTTAACAGTCTGTGAGCAGACTCGCACGCTTTTGCGTGCAAAGATACAAAAATATATAAAATTTCGTACTATTTATAGGTTAAAAATGAAGAAAATCGGCAAATTGTCCGTTTTTTCGTGTTAATTTCTATGGGAATAGTCCCAAATAATCATTAAACTGTTAATTTACAATGAAGAATTTATCATTGATTGCGTCGGCCCTGGCAATGCTGGGGCTGACGGCGTGTGAGAAAGGGCTCGTGGATGGCATCGCGGATGCCTCGCCGGCGGGTCAGGCGGCGAACTCGGTGCTGCAGGTGCGGACGCGCTCCGGCGGTTCGGCTGGGGGGGAGGCGACGGTGGTGTACCCCGTGACGGTGTATGTGTTCAGCGGCGAGGAATGCCGGGCGGTGCAGACCATCGGCGACGAGGGGCAGACGCTGAACATCGGGCTCGTGGAGGGGACGTACTCGGTGTATGCCGTGGGCGGGGCTTCTTCATCGGACTATGTGCTTCCGACGACGGACGATGCTGCGGCGACGTCGGCCATTGCGCTTCGCGAGGGTCACAGCCACGGCGACCTGATGGCGGCACAGGCAACGGCAACGCTCACGGACGGGGGCACGAACACCGTGACGCTGGGCTTGCAGCGACGGACGATGCTCATCCAGAGTGTGGTGGTGAAGAAGGTGCCCACGGCGGCAACGGCGGTGAGCGTGACCATTGCCCCGCTATGGCAGGCGCTGACGGTGGGCGGGACTTTTAGCGGTGTAAGCGGTTCGCAGACCATCGCCCTGACAAAGCAGAGCGACGGACGCACGTGGATTCTCGCCGGGGAAAGCGGCGAGCACGTGCTGTCCCCTAGGCATTTCAGGTATTATGGGTTCAACATTATTCTTTCTACTTCACGTCTTTATTCATAGGGGCCGGGGATGTAAAAACCTCAAACCGATTTCTGCGGACAAAGATACGAAAAAAAACGGAAATACAAAAGAATATAGGTAGTTTTTCGCACGCCCTCCTTTTAGTATATATTATAAAGGTTCATCTTTCTCGAGTTGAAAAGACTATATACGCGCACGCGTGAGGCTTTCTTTGGCGCTACAGGCGCTACTTTGATGGCTAACTTCCTGGGATGCAGACCGTTGCTTGTAGCTACATCATCCTTAAAGGCGCTACTATGGTAGCTACAGTTCCTAGCGGCGGCAGTATTTCCCCAAACGGCGGCAGTATTTCCCCAAATGGCGGCAGTATTTCCCCAAACGGCGGCAGTATTTTTCAAACGGCGGCAGTATTTTTCCAAACGGCGGCAGTATTTTCCAAGCTTCGCTTCGCTCTGCCTGTAGCTACAATAGTAGCTCCCAAAAGAGCATTGTAGCTACATTCAACCACCTTTAAATCAGTCCGTTTAGTGCCAATGTAGCACTTGTAGCGCCCTTTTTTCGCGCGCGTATTACGCGCACGCGCGTGAGGGCGAAGTAGGGCCTCCCATGATGCATCCCCAGACGCATGCAGGTAGGCGACTGCTCATCCGGTTGCTCGCGGCTATTTTCTGATGGCAAGCGATACGACGAGATTCCGCTCGACAGGCTTGGGCCGAGGTGATGGCATCTCAGGAGATGGCGAAGATGGTGATGCTTCCGATGCCTATTAGGTAGGATTATGGGAATCAGCATAGAGGCGGGCGACGATGGCACCGCTGATGTTGTGCCACACGCTGAAGATGGCTCCGGGGATGGTGGCCATGGGATAGGCGGAGAAGTGGAGGGTGGCGAGGCTGGAGGCGAGGCCGCTGTTCTGCATGCCCACCTCTATGCTGATGGCTTTACGCTTTGCGGCAGGCAGGCGCAGCAGACGACCGATGAGCCAGCCCAATCCCAGGCCGCAGAGGTTGTGAAGTATGACTACGCCGACGATGACCATTCCGCCGAGCAGCAGCTTCGAGGCGTTGGCGGAGATGACTATCAGTACGATGAAGGCGATGGCAAGCGACGAAAGGGCGGGCAGGTAGGCCGTGGCCTTGTCGGTGAACTTTGGCCATAGCCACTTCACAATCAGGCCGGCCACAATGGGCAGGATGACCACCCAGAGGATGCTCAGCAGCATGCCCGCCACATCCACATCGACAGTCTTGCCCGCGAGCAGCCATACCAATAGCGGCGTCATGACTGGGGCGAGCAGCGTCGAGGTGGCAGTCATGCCGACGCTCAGCGCCAGGTCGCCCTTGGCCAGATAGGTGATGACGTTCGATGCCGTGCCGCCCGGACAGCAGCCTACCAGCACCACACCTACGGCCAATGCCTCGTCGAGCGAGAAAAGGCGCGACAGCGCAAAGGCCAGCAGGGGCATGATGGTGAACTGCGCCATACAGCCGATGATGACATCTTTCGGCCGGCTGAACACGATGCGGAAATCCTCAGGCCGAAGGGCCATGCCCATGCCGAACATGATGATGCCCAGCAAGGGGTTGATGACGGTGGGCTTGACGCCGCTGAAAGCACTGGGCACCACCATAGCCACTACTGCCGCTGCCAGCACCAGCACGCCCATATAGTCGGAAATCAGTTTGCAGAATCGTTTCATTTTTTTATCTTATGACATATTCCATAGATGGCAAAAAACAATAGAAGCTATCTTTTATGTTTAAAAAATAACACTCTTCACCACTCACCACTCACCATTTGCCTGGCTCGCTGGGCGTCCTTCTCCATCTGGTGTGCCAGCTGCTCCGGCGAAGAGAAATGCTGCTCGTCGCGCAGACGAGTCCTAAAGGCGATGGTGACGGGCTGGCCGTAGAGGTCGCCCTTGAAGTCGAGGATATGGGTTTCTATTGTCTGGCGGTGACCGTCGAAAGTAGGCCGCAGGCCGATGTTTGTCATGCCTTTCCACAGTCCGCCGGCTGTTTTTACTTGCACGGCATAGACTCCATTGGCAGGCACCATCCGCAGCGGCGTGTCTAAAGAGAGATTGGCCGTGGGGAAGCCCAACAGCCGCCCCTGCTGCTCACCATGCACCACGGTGCCCTTCAGCTCGTAGGGGCGGCCCAGACAGCGGGCGGCCTCCCCTACCCTGCCCTGGCTAAGCAACTGACGTATCAGCGATGAACTCACGCAACGGCGACACCTTTCCTCTTTCATCTCTAATCTTTCATCTTGCACCTGCAGTCCGGTCCCTGCCATCACCTCAATGCCCAGCTCCTGTCCGTAGCGCACATAGTCGTCGAAGCCCTCTGCGGAGCCTGCCGTCCGGTGGCCGAAACGGTTGTCGTAGCCCGTCAGCAGCAGACTGACGCCCAGCTGTTCTTTCAGCACCTGCTGCATGAAGTCGTGGGCGGAAAGTGCTGCCAGCTGCGGGTTGAAAGGCAGCACCGCCAGGCGGTCGATGCCCGTCTGCCTAAGCAGCTCCTGTTTCTCCTCGGGCGAGGTCAGCAACTGCGGCTGCCATCCTGGGCAGAGCACCTCACGGGGATGGCGGTCGAAGGTGACCACCACCGTCTGCATGCTGCGCTCGGCCGCCAGCTTCAGCAGCTGCTCCAACAGGAAGCGATGCCCCTGGTGCACACCGTCGAAAAAGCCTATCGTGGCCGCTGTCTCTTGTTCTCTCTTCGTCATTTTGCGTGCAAAGGTACTCTTTTTTTCACTTTTTACCAAAAAAATTTGGATAATTGAATTATTCATCGTAACTTTGCACCGCCTTTCTGGCGAAAGGTAGAATAGGTTCGGGCTTTTAGCTCAGTTGGTTAGAGCAACAGACTCATAATCTGGAGGTCGTAGGTTCAAGCCCTACATGGCCCACATGTTAAGTTAAGGAGTTACGAGAATCTCGTAACTCCTTTTCCTTTGGAAACCCACAGCACCTGGTTTTCCTACGCCGTCCCAAGCCTGCGTCATACCATTCTGGGCATTGGTACTATGTGTTGTCCTGGGCAGCAGGATTGATTTCTCAGAGCAGCAAGGCCATGGTCCATCCACGAATGGTATGGCCGGAGGGATAGGAGCCGTTCATGCGCAGGCGTTCTTCACCTTCGGGCAACAGGGAGGGCTCGTTGAAGCGGGAATATGGCCGCTTGCGCATGTACTCGATTTTTGGTTTTGTGGCAGCGAGACGTACAGACAGCACACCCCGATAGAGGACGTGATAGATGCAAGGTGTTTTTTCTTTCGACAGCTCCATGCCGAAAGGCACGCTAAACTACTCAAGCATCTCGGAAATGTCTTCCACGGCGTTGTCGATGGCCTGTTGGGCACGTTCTTTATTGAGGCGTTGCTCCTTGCCCCACATGTACTGAGTAATGTCATAGACAAATTTTGTCGATGTGGTGTCGGGGGGTGCCGGCAGCCATACGACAGCATTGGGCAAGTTGTCAATGTCGAAATACATGGCCTCGTCATCGAGGTCGATATCGGTCTGAGCCTGTACGCTCATGGTTGCCAATATAGCGGCAACTGTCATCATAAGTTTTTTTTGTCATAATAAGTTCAGTTAATAATGTTTGCGATGGGATTCAAGTATTTCAATGTAGCCGATAGCAGGATGATGAAAATAGCAGATGCGGATACCCCCCAAAGCAGAGACAGGAACGGGTTCGAACAGTCTGCGATAGCCCTGGGCATCGAGTTCGCGGCAGGCGCCGTCAAAATCGTCGGCTTCGTAGGCCAAATGGTAGGGCATCACACCATTTGCCTGCAGCAACTGCGTCTCCAGCGAGGCATTGTTCAGCTGGTGAATCAGCTCAACGGTTTCATGGTCTTGAAGTGTGAGATAGCAAAGCTCTACTTGCAAAGCATCGTCATAGAGGACTGGGCCGGCCTGATAGCCGAAGTATGAAAACTGACTGGCAGTGGTCTGAATGTCGGCTACTGTGTAGCCTATGTGATGGAATTGTAACATTGAATTAGAACTTTAACAAGAGTGGAAGGGGAGTCCGCTGGCAAAACCAGCAGACATTGTGGAGGGAATAATTAGTATTTATCGTGGTGGATTTTGTTTTCGTCCCATTTGTTTTTGGGGGTAGCGGGAGCAGCAGGATGCCCCACAACTATCAAGTTGAGCGGCACGATATGAACAGGCATCTGCAGCAGTTTTTGCAACTTCGTGATGCGGCTCTGCAGGGGGAAGATGCCTGTCCACACAGCGGCGAGGCCAAGGGCGTGGGCAGCCAGGAGGATATTCTGCGAGGCTGCGGAGCAATCCTGTACCCAGTAGAGGGTGTTGTCCTCACCCTCTATCTTACTGATGCGCTCGTAGAGCGACGCATCGCCACAGACGACGATAGCTGTGCACGTGTCGTTCATCATTTTCACGTAGGGCAGCGAGGCCTTCAGCTCACGCTTCAGCGCTACGTCGTTCACAATGATGAAATGCCAGGGGTCATAGTCCATGGCGCTGGGAGCTGCCATGGCGGCATGGAGCAGGGTCTCAATATGTTCTTCACTGACCGGCTCGTCGGTGAACCGGCGGTTGCTGACGCGAGTCAGGATGTTCTGAATGACTTCGTTCTGTTTCATCTTTGGTTGTTGAGAGGGGAAAAGATGTTGGGGAAAGGTTATTGGACTTTGGTCATTTGGAATGAGGCGGTGTAGGTAGAGCCGTTGTCGCGGCGGCGCAAGGCTGTCCATTTCATCACCCCGTCTTTGATGGAGACAATCTCCCACCATTCGCGCTGCTCGGTGTCCTCGCCGTTGTTCTTCCAACGGGAACAAAGCAGGACGCCATCGACGAAATACTGGGCGTAGGTATTGTCGTAGGAAATCCATTGGCCGTCGTCATTCTGAGTGTAATAGACGTAGTTGCCGTCGGTCTTGTATTCCCATCGGTGCAGCTTGCCGTCGTCGTATTCTGACTCCTCGCTGGTGATGCGCCCCTCCCAGGTGCCGATAATGTCCTGGGCATAGTCCTTGGTCACTTTCTTGAAGCGCTCTGTATTGTGCTCCGGAACAAAAATTTCTTTGCCGTTGTAGGTAATATTATGTTTGACCATTGCCACCATGTCGTCTTCAGTGATGGATAGGACGTTATACTCGCTGGTTGATGTCAGCCCCGTATCATAGTGGGCAGTGACGGTTACTTTTCCTGCAATGTTGACACTACATTCGGCACGGTTTTCCCAGAAATCACTCATGCCCATGTTGGCATTAGGCGAATAGCTGCGATAGGCTTTCGTGGGGGAAATGAAATTGAGCACATAGTTATAGTTCGTGACGCAGGGCTTTCCGTCGACGATGGTACACATCCACCTGCCCATGAGCTTTTCGGTGAAATTCTTGGAGTGGCCGGTTTTGTTGTCATCATCGGATGAGCAGGCAGCGCACACGATGGTGCCGGCAAGGACAGCCATGACCAGGATAACTGAGAGGTGAAAGGATACGGTTAGGCGACGGAACGTCGGGAATTGGGTGAGCGGTTTTTTCTTCATTGTTGTCGTAATTTTTATTGGGTTATTTGCTCCAGTGTTTATTGATAATGGCTTCGATATGAGGCATGTTGGCCAGGTTCATGTAGTGGAAATGGTCGCCGTCGATGTGGTAGAGCGGCACGTCGGGGAAATGTTTCCTCCACCGTTCCTCGTTCTGGGCTACAAAGGCATCTTGCGCCTGCTGCTCCTCATCGTTGAGGAACACGTCGTCGTACTCAGGATATTTACGGTTGGTGTGGACGGCGGCAAACAGATGAATGACGGGACCGTCGTAGGAAGGCCGAGGCACGGTTAGTGCAAGGGCGTTGGAAACGCGATACTGCTCGATGATGGTAGGGCCGCAGTTCATCTCGACGGGAGGAGTTTCCTGAATGGCGCTTCGCTCATAGATGGGGTCGAAGGTGAGCACATGTTCTGCCACGCCCAGGTCGTGCTTGATTCTCTTGGCGAGCGCCAGGGCGATGTCGGAACCATAGCAGAGGCCGGTGAAGAAGCGTATGGGCTTGCCCTGCAGGTCGTGCCGGTAGATGAGCATGTACTCGTCGAGCAGCTTTTCGAGCGTTATTTCCTCTTTCCACATGAACGACTCGAGGAAGGAGTCGATGACGTAGACCGAGCAGCGGGTGCGGAACCAAGCCACCAGTTCGTCGTACATGGGGTGCAGATAGACATATCCGCACACGATGACCATGACAGGCTTCGATGAGTCGTAGGCCCCATCGACCCAATAGCTGTGGCGACGTTCTGCGGAATCTGCACATAGCTCGCGGATGGTGCGCTTCTCATAGAGTGTGGTGACGCTGATGTTGATGCCGTGGCTGCTGGCCATGAATGCCAGCTGGGCAGCCTGCAGGGATGAGAGCCCAAGGTCGTCGAAGAGGTCGTCGGCCACGCTCAGTTCCTGACCGGACTCGATGATTTGTGCAGTGAGCGAGGAGAGGATGTGCTCGCGGTCGGTGGCGGGGGGGACAAAACTGTTCGGGGGCGAGAAGTGAGCGGTGAGCGGCATAGGGAGACGGTGGCGGTCGACCTTGCCGTTGGCATTCACGGGCAGCTCGTCGACCTGCATGAACAGCTCAGGAATCATGTAGTGAGGGATCAGCCTGGCCAGCTGGTTCTTGAGCTTGTCGGCCGACACCGGACGAGGGGCAACGAACCACGCACACATTACGTCGCGGCCATTCAGGGTGATGACGCGCGTCACGGCTTTCTGTATGCTCTCCGTCTGAACCATCAGGGCCTCTATCTCGCCCAGCTCGATGCGATAGCCCCGCAGCTTCACCTGTGTGTCGTTGCGGCCCATGAACATGAGCTGACCGTTGGCATCCCACTGTACGATATCGCCTGTGCGGAACATCCGGCGGTCGGCGTCGCCGGTGGCGTACGGGTTGGGCATGAATTTCAAGGCTGTCATGCCGGGGTTGTTCAGATAGCCCTCGGCAATCTGCGGCCCCGCGAGGTAGAGCTCGCCCGGACAGCCCTGCGGCAGGATGCGCTGACGGCTGTCGAGCACCAGGGCGACACAGTCTGAGACAGGACGTCCGATGGGCACATAATGCCTGTCCGACCCCACGGGATATTCCCAGAAGGTGGCATCGACGGTGAACTCGGTAGGCCCGTAGGAGTTGAAGAACCGGCACGCCAGCCCCTCAGGCACCTGGTCGAGCCGCTCGCCGCCCAAGGTGACATAGCGCAGGGGCAAGTCGGGATAGGCGGTCAGCAGCAACTCGCCGAAGGCCGTGGTATAGTTTCCGCCAGTGATGGCGTGCTCCACGATATAGTCGTGGATGGCCTTGAGGTCAGTGCGGTCTTCCTCCCGAAGAATATGCAGCTCGCCGCCACAGGCAAGAATGGGGAACAAATCCTCCACGGAAGCATCGAAGCTGAACGTGCCGTGACAGAGAATCTTGTCGGCAGGCGTGAGGCCGTAGGTGAAGATACATGTTCGGACGAAGGAGCAGAGGGCACGATGGGAGATGGTCACCCCCTTGGGCTTGCCGGTAGAGCCTGAGGTATAGATGATGTAGGCGTTTGCTCCCACCGCACGCGCTGCAGGGATGTCGGCGGGCAGCGGTTGCATGCGGAAGCCGTCGATATACTGCTTGTCGATGTGCAGGCGGGCCTCGCTGTCGGCTTGAATATATGCAATGCGGTCGGCAGGATAGTCAGTGGCCAGAGGAACATAGCATGCCCCAGCCTTCATGACGGCAAGGACGGCCGTCATAAAGTCCCTATTGCGGGGCAGCATGACGGTGACAACGTCGTCGGGGCCGACTTGTTCTTGCCCTGTCAGCTGCCGGGCCAGCAACGACGACTGTCTGTCGAGCTCGGCATAGGTCATGCTGCCTTCGTGGTCGACAATGGCTGTAGCCTGCGGACGGAGCGCCACCTGGCGGAGGAACATGTCGAGGAAATGGTGCTCGTGGCGCTCAGCAGGGGGCAGGGGCGTGCCTTGACCGAGCTGCAGCAGCGCGCGGGCCTTCTCCTCGGAAACGAAGTCGATGTCGCAGAGACGGGCATCGGGCTTCGAAAGAATCTCGTGTACAATATCGCAGAAGACGGCAGCCAGCTGCTCCATGAGCCACTGGGAGTAGCGGCGGTCGTTGTAGTCGATGGTCAGCTGATACGCGTCGTCCATGTCCCAGATCTGGGTGGAGATGCTGTCGAGTGTTCCTCCAGAGAAGAACTGTCGGGTCTGCACAGGCTCGCCGCCGAGCATCACATTCCGATGGACGGCATGGAAGTTGAACGAGTTCTCGGGCAGACAATGCAGGTCGCGACAGAAATGGGTGAAGGGGTAGAGGCCATGGCGCACGTTGCCCGTCATCTGCCGCCTGAAGTCGCCCATCAGCGCCAGCACCGGCTTCTCAGGGTCGGAAAGGTCGCCCTTGAACGGCACGGTCTTCACAAACATGCCCAGCGTCTTCTTAGCCTCCCGGTCGGTGCGGCCGTGGTTGATGCTGTAGAACACCACGTTCTGCTCGTTGGAGAACGCCGACAAGGCCATGGCGAAGGCCGTCATCAGCATGATGTTCGGAGTGACCCCCCTAGCCCGGCAGAAAGCCTCCACACCGTCCTTCGGCATGTTCCTGACGATGCCCTTGAAACTGCCTACTGCCTCAGGATGGCGCGTCGGGATCTTTGTCATCGTCAGCCCCTGAAACTCCTTCCGGTAGTAGTCGGCAGCCTGCGTATAGGCCTCCGACTGCAACAGGCGTCGCTCCTTCTCCACGTAGCGCGCGTAGGGGATGTCCGCCGCAGGAGCCTCTCTCCCCTCGTATTCGCAACGCACGTCCTCCCACAGAAGGGCGGTTGAGAGCGCATCGCTCAGGAGGTGACTGATGTCAACGACTACGTAAACATGCTCCTCCGTGCGAACCACTGCCGCCCTGGTCAGCACATCGTTGAGAAGGTTGAAGGGCTTGATATGACAATCGCGGAAACAGCCAAACGCAGCATCGCTCATCTCGTAATACTCAACGACAATGTCTTCTGAACGATCAATATATTGACGGAACTCAGTGCCCTCCATCCTGACGCGGGTGAAAAAGATGTCGTGGCGGTTGATGGCTTTCTGAAGGCTGTTGCGCAACTTCTCAGCATCGGTATGAGCAGGACACGTATAGTAGTAGTCCATGTTATACTGCGTCAGGCCCCGATGCTGTATCCAATCGAGCATGATGCCATACTGCGATGCTGAAAGTGGATATGATAAGGTAGACATACGGTTATTCCAGGTTTATTTTGAGCGTCCCCAGCAGGATACGGCCTTCCTGAGGAATGGGCACACGGTCGCCCCCCAGCAGGTAGCTATGGTCAAACACATTGTTGCAGTTGACCGACAGCTCCAGGTTCCTCCAGCTGTATCTTAGCCCCAAGTCCATCAGGAAGCATGAGGGAAGCGTTTCTTTTTCCTGATACATATATTCATATCCGTTATGAATAAGCTTGATGACGGAGGTGGTTTCGTAGAAGAATGTCTGCTTGGAGCAATAAGACCCCTTGGCGATGGCCGCCAAGCCAAAGGGGAACGTTTTCTGCAGCTGGAGGTGAGCTGTGAAGTCGGGAATGGAGTAGATGCGGTCGCCTTTTCCGGGGTCATATTCTTCGTTCACTCCCTCATGGTCGATGACATGCTGCAGGTAGGTGGTGGCTCTGGCCTTGAAACCCTTGTTCTCATATTCCACCGTGTTTTCCCATCCAAGGTTTTTCACGGTAGCTATGTTGCGATAGGCATCCATGGCCAGCTTGACGATATCCTTTGTGTGATTATAGAACAGGCACGACTCGAACTTCAGATGCTGTCTGGGTGCATTCAAGATGGCCGAAAGCTGATAGTTGTCCATGTACTGAGGGCGTATGTCATTAGTGCCGATATAGACGATGGAGGATGCACGATAGAAATAAGGTGCATCGACAAATGAGCGTGCATAGCTCAGCTTATAATTCATGAGCCTTGTTGGCGACCATATCAGTGCCATGCGTGGTGACAACTGTCGGATGTTTTCTTTCGAGTATCGCTTCCTATAGTCGGAGCGCAATCCGGCATTCAGGATGAGCTGCCGGTTGAGCTGATGCTTCAGCTGTACGAAAAACGACTGGCTGTGCTCGTCGTTGTTCAGGAATGTCTTCGCCCGCTTGTTGACGGTGGTGACGGCGATGCGGTTGTAGTTGTCGCCAAGGGAGAAATCGTTATAGTAGACATTGAAATAGTCGTACTGCATGCCGAAGAGCAGGCTGCCATGTCCGAGTTTTGGGAGTGCGTACTCATAGATGGCCTTGACGTCGGCAGACAGATTCCAGTTTTTCCACGACTGTGTCTGGAACACGCCCGTTGACATGGTAGAAGACAGGAATTTATAGACATATTCGTCATCGTCCCATTGCACCAGTGTAAGCAGATAGGCCGTACTCTCATTGATAGAATCGCCCAGGACATTATAGAGGTTCGCCGATTCCAGATTAGCATTCACCCCGGCATCCAGCGTCCATTTCCCCCATGTGGTGGAGTAGCGCAGGCTGCCGTTTGTCTGTGCGACGCCTCTTCCGGGCTTCATGCCGTCTATCGGTTCATACTTGTCGTAGCTGTAGACGGAGGTCAGGAAGATGTTGTTATAGGTATAGTTGCGCTTGCCGTATTTGTGACTGACCTGCAGATCCAGATTTTTCCATCTGAGTTTCAGTCCAAGGTCGAAAGAGGGCCTGTGGTTGAATCCGTTCACATAGAGGGTGCCGCTGCGGGGCACCTCGCCGTAGATGCGGGCGTTGGGGTCTTCACCGTCTACGAAGTGTCGCGTTCCACGCGAATTGTAGATGGAGCCCCATGTCATGATGTCGAAGTCTACCAGATGTTTTCCCACCACCAGGTCGGCCTTCAGCGTATGGGTGTTACCAATGCCGGCGGTGGCCTGCAGGCCGTTGACGTCGCTGCCCGTCTTCGTAATGATGTTCACCACGGCGCTGAGCGCCACGTTGCCATAGAGCGACGAGGCAGCACCACGCAGCACCTCTATCTGCTTGATGTTGGCCAGAGAGATACGATAGTCGGGGGCGATGGAGTTGGTGCAATAGCTGTTGAGCCGCACACCGTTCAGCATGATGAGCACATCTTCCTGGGAATAGGAAAAAATGCCGCGCATGGCGAAGTTGGATTCCTCGCCCTCAACGAGATTCACGCCAGGCACATAGTCGGCCAGCAACTCCTGAAGGTTGCGTGCCGTCGACATACGAATCATATCCACCGTAATCAGAGTCACTGGAACAGGTGCCTCTTCTACCGACTCTTCCAGTTTTGATGCAGTGGTAATGGTAGCATTGAGTCCTGCTCTTAGCTTGATGATCATATCTTCAAAACGAGGGGGATCCTGGACGGAAGTATAGTAAGGGTTCTCGTTGAGAAGAAGCATGGCATTCTTCTTTGCTTCATCATCATTATCCAAGGCCATATAACAGAGAGACAACAGACGATAGGCATTCTGCTTCATCGGACCCTTAAAAGAAGGGAGATGGCTTTCAAGCAATTGTATTGCCTGTTCAAGCTGGCCAATCTGATACTGTGCCTCTGCCTGAGCAAAGAACTGACGCTGTTCGCTGTTATCCTTCTGCGCCGCTAAAGGCAGCAGCGCAAAGAAGAAGAAAACGATAACGATGAAAAGCCTGTTCCTCATTTTCTGACTGGTACGAAAAAGGTGAAAGTGGTACCTTCTCCCAAATGGGAGTCAAAGGTAATTTTGCCACCATGCTTGTTCTCGATGATGTCGCGGGTGATGCTCATACCCAAGCCCGTACCCTGGCCGACGGGCTTGGTGGTGAAGAAATTCTCGAAGAGGCGCTGCTTCACCTCCTCTGTCATGCCCTCGCCATTATCAGCCACGGAGATGAAAAAGGTCTCCTCGCCCTTCGCAATGGGGTTAGGGGTGAGGCCTACTTTGATACTGACTTCGGGCAAATAGCCTTCGGGAACCATCTGCGACTTGTGCCACACGGCATAGCAGGCATTGTTCATCACATTGAGCACAGCGCGGCTCAAATCCTGCGGAACAACCATCATCATGGGCATGCCTTCTTCGTACTGCTCATGGATGCTAATGTTGAAGTTCTTGTAGTTGGCACGCATGGCATGATAGGACAACCAGACATACTCTTTCACAATGTGACATACATCAGAAGGTATGTACTCATCATCCTTGCCACGGGAAACGAGCAGGATGCCACGGATGATGCTGATGGCCCGCTCGCCATGTGCCGCAATCTTGGACAGGTTCTCCTTCAAGTCGGCCACAATGTCGTTCAGGTCTTCACGGTCGGCCTCAGGCAGCTTGTCTTCATTGTCCTCAATGATGTCGATGAGGTCGTTCAGCAGCTTGTCTGACATCTTGCTGAAATTGATGACAAAGTTCAGCGGGTTTTGTATCTCATGGGCAATGCCGGCGCTGAGCATACCAAGGGATGCCAGTTTCTCTTGTTTCTTCAGCTGTTCTTTTAGTTGTTCAATCTGTTCCATATATGCCTTACAATTTTTCGGTTTTCAATTTCGGTAGTATAATAGTAAACTCGCTAAATTCGTCCTTTACGGACTGGACGTAAATGTCGCCTCCGTGGTTCTGAATGATTTCGCGGCTCAGATAGAGTCCTACACCCGCTGCCTCACCAGTGGTCTTGGTGGTGAAGAAGGGGTCGAAAATCTTGTCGATAATGGTATCTTCAATACCGATTCCGTTGTCGCGGATCTTCAAGGTGTATTGGTCGCCGGTATCAGTCAGCGCAAGCGAGAGATCTCCTTCAAAGTTTATACGCTGTGCCTTTTTCACAATCGCATAGATGCCATTGCCGAGCATGCTCATCAGCGTTCTGCTGAGCAGTTCGGGATTGCCGTGCAGCATCAGCTTCTCGCCAGGAACATTGAAGCTTACATGGATGTGGTGCTTGGCGATGTCATTGGCATAGTAGTTGTTGAGCATTTCCTCGTCCTGCCTGAGGATGGGCAGCAGATCCATATCCACATAGCCGGCCGTGCGGTCTTTCAGCATCTCCTCCATCGCCTTCAGGGTGCGTGTGGTGTTCTGCCCGTGTTCGCCCACCTTCTGCAGGTTGCCACGCAACATGTCGAGGACATCTATCGTGTCTTCATAGTTCTCCTCGTCCATGTTGTCCTTCTCGTCTTCGATGTTGGCCTCGATGTCCTTTACCAGACCTTCGGAAAGCTTGGAGAAGTTGTTGATATAGTTCAGCGGGTTCAGGATACGGTCGATGAGTCCCTGCGTCAGTTTACCCACGGTGGCCATCTTCTCCTGCCGGATCAGTTCGTGCTGGGCATTGTTCAAGTCGCTGAGTGCCTTTTCCAGACTCTTCGATTTCTCCTCAATCTCGTCTTTCTGTTTGACGATCTCGGATGTGCGTTCCTGAACAATCCTTTCAAGCTTGATTTTCTCTTGACGTAATCGCTTCAGGCGATAGCGGAAGAAGGCAAAGACCAGGAGAGCGAACAGTAGGAAATACAGCACGACAGTGTACCACCTCATGTAGAACGGATAGGCGATGCTGAAATCTATCGTGGCTATTTCCGACAACTCTCCATTGGCCAGACGCGCCTGCACTGACATCGTATAGGTACCGTATGGCAGGTTCGGGAAATCTACGTCTTGCTCGTCGTCCCATGCACTCCAGTTGCCATTGTTAAGACGGTAGCGGTAGAGCGTAGATCCCACTAGCGGTGCGTAATCAAGGGCATAAACAAATCGGAGGTTACGTTCGTCGCTGGTTAACCGGGGTAATGCTTCCGGCATGTTGCCATAGCCACCCCACAGCACACTGTCATCATTCAAGACAATCGTGCGGAAAAGCAAGCGGGGTTTGTCATTAAGCTGAGTAAGGTCTTGCCGCTGTGTGTCGATGACGGTCAGGATGTTGTCGCCACCAATCCATAACAAATTGTCCTTATGGTAGAGTGCACTGACTGCTGTCTCTCCAACAGGGAAAAGCATGTGGTCAAGAGCTGTTTGCCGCTGCCCGTCTTTCCACTGGTAAAGATGCTTTCCTTCGTTGTTGGTAAGCCATGTCACACCATTCCCGTCAATAGTAGCAAAGGTTGGATAAGGAAAAGGCTCTGTAGCAATGGAACTGACCACCTCCACCTTGTTGCCGACAGGAACGACGGCGGCAGCATCGTGTTGCGATGAGTCCGTCTTGTAGGGTAGGAGAGTATCGCTGCCTTCGGGGAGACTATATACCTCGCCGTATGTGTTCTGCAGCCAGAGCGTCCCCTGGGCATCCTTAAGAATCTTTATCACCTGCTCTAAATCGCAGATTTTTTCCTTTTTCTGGCCAATACGATACAGGTACACTCCATCCTGCTCTCCAGTATAAACCATATTCCTGTCGACGAAGACATCGAGCGTCACAGCATCCGTCAGTTGCCTGTAATCGGTGTGGGATGTGAAGGCATAAATACCGTTGGACGTAACAGCAAGCATTCCATTCGGACTCTCAATTATTTGCCAGCAGCAGAAGTCAAAACCGTCGATAAGTTCGAATGTCATGCCCTCCTTGCGGTAAAGGCCATTGCTGGTGCCCACATACATGCGTCCCCGCCATTCCATGATGGTATGTACTTCGCCAGACAAACCCTCCTTCGGCAGGAACATGGAATAAACGGAGGGAACTTCAATAGCGAAGATGCCATGGGAAGTGGCGCCCCAAAGCACCCCATGACCGTCGTACTCCACCCATGAAACCTCGTTCGAGCAGAGGCCGTTTGCCTCTGAAATGGAGTAAAGCTCGTTGCCTGCCTTGTCTGTAAAGACAAGCCCCTGGTTGTTTCTGACTTGCACATCAAGATTGTCATCCAAATGTGCAACCTGCAGAATGTCTGACAAAATAGAGACGTCTTTCCCTTCCTTGAGCGCCTCAACATCAATGATGTCGTGTGTAAGACCTGAGGTGATGAAAGCGTTTGTAGACTTGACAAAGGAAACATCATTGCCGTTTACTTCATAGAGTTTCTGGTCGCTGGCCAGAAACCGCACCTTGCCCTCGTCTTCATAGATTTCCAGAATCTCACCATGGAATGCATCGGGTTTGCCCACCCTTTCAAGGTAGATTTCACCATTACTCTTTTTCGGAACACGTCCGAAATAGTTATAGCCACCCACCCAAATGACATTGTCCTTGGCTCGATAGACCACGGTGAGACGGTTGATGCTGGGTGTATGAAGGATGCGCCACTGGGCACGGTCGTAGTAGAGCAAGCCCTCAAAATTGGCGGCAAAGACAGTTCCGTCTTCTCCGATTTCAATGTCGAGATTGCGGTTGTGGGCATCATACTCTTCTGCCGAAAAGTTACGAATGGCAGGGATGCCCTGGGCTTTGGAACTGACGCTAAATGATAAAAGACAAATAAGAAATAAAATACTTGTCAGCAGCTTTCTGTCCATCTTGCTCATCATCGTTTTCAGTTATCGGTCTTCAATTATCAATGAACGAACGGAAGGGAATGCTCTTGCCAATAAAGTAGTCCCACTCATCCTGAGTAAAGTCGCGCACAAGGTTTTTCCTGATACGCTCCTGGATCAGTTTCATGGACATGAGGAACTCAGTCAGGTTTCCATTGGCATCACCCAACCAGATGTAGTCTTTCTGGGAGTCGAATGTAAAGTCCAGTATCCAACTATTTGAGTTGAACAGGGTGACAGGTCTGATTTGGCTGTCGCCTATCACCCATAAAAGCAGCTGTCCGTCGTAACTGGATGAGTACAGCCGATTACCGTTAAACTTCAACTTTGTAACCTTTGAGCGATGGCTGATGAGCTGGTGTACATTTTCTTTTCCGTCGATGAGGTATATGGTTCCGTCTGCAGTTCCAAAGGCTGAAAGGTGCTGGTTCTTGGAACTGGCAAAAGCTGTGATTTTTCCCGGAACGGGAACAGAGGTGGTTTCCATGTCATCCAGACTATTCACCACGTGCATCCGTCCTTTGTCGTCGAACAATAAAGGCTTATAGTCAATCCTTCCCACACTTGTTATCTGGAAATCGAGCTGACGCGTGCCTATAATCTTCCCTGTGGAGATGTCCAACTGGGCAATGCTCTTTTCACCAACGATGAGAAGCTGTTTCCCGTCATTCATATTGCTCAGCTTAAATGGCTTCGGGACATCATCAAGGGTGAGAATATCCGTTTTCCCAGAGCGGAAGATGAGTAGATGGCCTGTACGGCTAACGGCATAGATAGCGCCATTAGTATAGCATGCAAATGCGTCCCTGAAATCGTAGTTGTTGTCTTTGAACAAACAGTGGGAAACCAATTGTCCATTCTGACGTTCATGGGTGAAGATTTCCCCATAGGTACTGGCGGAAATAAGCCGATTGGTTTCGGCTTCCCATTCCACCCTGGAAATGGTACCTTCGTGCATATTCCACGTTTGCTGTCCCTTACTGGTCAATGCTAAAGCCTGGAAGATGGCTGGTGTATAGGGGTCACCCTTATAGTCCTGATTGAACAGGTAGGATGAGTAAGCCAGCATGGTTCCGATGACAGTATCGCCCGCCTGATACTGCGTATAGGCCTGAGTACCAAGGGAGCGGCTGAGCGAAACATAGTTCAGCGTATCGGCCACTCGCTTGGAAAACTCTGCCTGCAGGCGCTGCTGGTCGGCAATCTGACGCTGATTCTCAGCCATGAGATAGGCCTCTCGAGCCTCTTTCTCCGACTTCTCAGCAATGGCCTGAGCCTTCAAGGCGTTCTGGCGCTCCATTTCCGAGCGGCGTGTCATCTCCTGAGCAAGGAGGGTCTGTTGAAGAGCTTCCTCGCGGCGCTTCTCAGAAATGGTTTGCTGGTCGATGGCGATATTCTCCATCTGCTTGCTGATACTCCGATCTACAGCCGAACGCTTCTCCTGCTCTCGGAGGACTTTCAGCTGTTCTTCCAGTTCCTGGTTGCGGTTGCTTTCCGACCTCCATAAAAGGAGGCTTGCTGTTGTTGTTCCCAGCAAAAGCACCCCCAAGCATCCCATGATAATGGTCTTTTTGTCCAAATTATACAATTTTCAATTTCCAACAATTCTTGACGGCCAAACCGTCAAACACATTTCTTCATCACAACCGTTTGAAAGCGAGCAATGTGATGTCGTCGCTCTGTTCTGCACCGTCTACGAAGGTGGCGATATCAGTTTTCACCGTGTCGATGATCTGCTGGCAACCGCGCATGGCCACGTCTTCCAGTGACTCCACCAATCGTGCTGTGCCGAACTCTTCTCTGGCCTCGTTCATCGCTTCCGTTACACCGTCGGTGAACATGACCATGGCATCACCCTTGTCAAGCTGGAGCTTTTCTTCATGATATTTTACGCCATCAAAGGCACCAACCATCATGTCACGCGATTTAGGTAACTCTATCACTTCGCCATTCTTCTTCAGGATATGTGGAGGATTGTGACCTCCGTTGCAATAAGTGACTTCGCCTGTCTTGAGGTTGTAGATAGCATAGAACACGGTGACAAACATACAGTCGACCGAGTCGGCAGCCAACAAGCGGTTAGACCTGGTGATACATTCTGCCGGACCAAGCCCGTTCATGGCAGTGGCACGGATAATAGTGCGGCTGACAGCCATAAAGATAGCGGCAGGGATACCTTTTCCACAGACATCAGCCATGACAAGACCAATATGGTCGTCGTCCAGACGGAAGAAGTCGTAGAAGTCGCCTCCCACATCCTTGGCGGCATTCATCGAGGCGGCAATGTCGAGCTTGTCACAGTCTTCGGGGAATGGCGGGAACACACGGGGCAGGATGCTCTGCTGTATCTCGCTAGCCACGCTGAGATCATTTTTCAGCGACTCCAACTGCGTATGCTCCTTCTGCATCTCGTGTACGTAGTTGATCTGCTCGATAGCTTTCTCGATAGTGAGACTAAGGTCATCAAGGTCGATGGGCTTTGTGGCAAAGTCAAATGCGCCGTTGTTCATGGCCTGACGGATGTTACCCATGTCACCGTATGCACTGACCATGATGCAGCGAAGAGCGGGGTTACGCATCTCGTTGATTTTCGTCAACAAGGTCAAGCCATCCATTTCCGGCATGTTGATATCGGAAAGGATAATCTCTATGTCGGGATGCTTATAAAGTATAGTGATAGCCTCCAGTCCATTGTGGGCAAAAAAGAACTCATACTCCCCCTTACGAATTTTTCTCCTGAAATATTGTGTCAGCAACAACTCAAGATCCATCTCGTCGTCGACACTCAGAATTTTTACAGGCATATTTCTTATTATTATTATCAGTTATTGTAAATGAGGGATTACTTTATGGCCTTTAATATCTCAGAAGCTAGCAAATAGCAGTGACCACCCGTACGGGCGGATACGAGGTCGCCGTCTACAACCACGTCTTGGTCGACATAATCTACGCCATAATTCTTGGCATCACCCAGCAAGTTGTTATGCACCGTCATCTTGCGGCCCTTCACCAGTTCTGCAACGGGCGAGAGCAACCACAGACCATGACAGATGACACCTTTTACAATGTCCTTACGAGCAAAAACCTTCTGTAGGAAGGTACATGCGGGCGGAATCCTGTTCACGTCTTCGGTATAGCGGAGACGATCGGATACCATACCGGCAGGAACAATAATGGCTGCATATTCATCCAGTTCCTTGTCGCCAAGAGCTTCGAAGCTTTCGTTGCAGTAGAAAGGAGCCCTGAACTCATGTCCGCTGAAAGTGATAGAGTCATTGCCCCACAGACGGGAGAGGAAATGCACCTCATAGCCTGCCTCCTTGAAACGGAACTGATAGTAGAAAATCTCGTTCTCATAGAAATCGCTTTCAATCAGTATTCCTATTTTATTCTTCATTGTTTAAAGTCTTTTTGATTGTTAATACATTTTCGTTGTTGACATAGTCGTAAAAGACCTCATCCATCTTCTTAACGGTCAAGAAGATGCCCAGTCCGCCTATCCTACGCTCTTCCAAAGGAAGGGTGATGTCAGGCATTTCTCTAGCCAAAGGATTGAAAGGCGTACCGCCATCCTTGAAGCGGATGAGGATACTGTCTTCTTCTCTTTCAATCTCAATGTCCAGGTAGCCTTCAGCTTCCTCAGGATAAGCATAGTCCACCACATTCACCACCAGTTCCTCACAGATCAGGCGAAGGGTGCTGAACTCTTTTTTACACGATGCCACCTCCGGGGTGTGGAGGATGGCATCGAGTATTTCAAGAGCTTTGCCAGCAATCGGCTGGAAATGCAGTAGTTTCATGGGCAGACTTATTTGTTCACAAAAGAAATGTAGTCCTGAATACCTGTCATTTCAAAGACATCATAAATGTCCTTGGCGCAGTTCACGAACTCGATGGCTGGGTTGCTGCCCAGTTTCTGCTTTGCGAAAATGATGGTACGAATACCACTACTTGCAATGTACTTCAGATTGGTGGCGTCGAAGACAACCTTCTCCACCCCCTGGTTCCTATACTTATTCAGCTCGTCCATCAATGCAGGGGCATTGGCAGTTGCAAGTTCTTCACCCAGCACAATCGTCAGGATTGCACCTTCCAGCTTAATATCAAATTGGTTCTCCATAATTCTAAATTTTTTATTTATTATTCTACTTTCTATTTGTTACAAATTATTACCTACTCATTATCTTTTACTTGTTTTCCCACCAATATCATGATGGAACGTCCGCCAACCAGCACCTCGCCCTGATTCTCGATAAAAGTTTCCTCGCCAGGTTCGCAAATGTCGTCGGGAGCGGCCATCTCGGTATTGGCAAACACATGCCAGCCCATGCCTTCGGGCAACTGCGGCAGCTCAAAGCCGTGCATTTCCCAGTGCATGTTCATAGCCACATAGATAAAGTCATCGGGCACGCCATCAGTATCAGCATACTGTCCGTTCAGCATGAATGCCTGTGTCAGGTTGTTGTACCCACACCATGGCTGCCAGGCCTTCACGCCGTGCCAGGAGAAGTCGGGATAACCCAGGTTCCTGTAGTCGTTATGTCCCAAATGATACTCATAACGCAACACCTTGTGCTGACGACGGAACTTGATGATTTTCTTGAAGAAATTGAAGATGTCGGCATTCTTCTCAAGATTATTCCAGTCGAGCCAGGCTATTTCGTTGTCCTGACAGTAGGCATTGTTGTTGCCGAACTGGGTATTACCCATTTCGTCGCCCGACAGCACCATAGGTATGCCCTGACTAACCATCAGCAATGAGATGGCATTCTTGATCTGCTTGTGACGCAGGAAATTAATGCCTACATCTTCGCATTCGCCTTCCCATCCGCAGTTCCAGCTGTTGTTGTTGTCCTCACCGTCGCGGTTGCCCTCTCCATTGGCCTCGTTATGCTTACCATCGTATGACACAAGGTCCATCATAGTGAATCCGTCGTGAGCTGTGATGAAGTTCACGCTGGCCTTGATGCCGCGGTTCTGTGAGGCATACAAATCAGGAGAGCCGATGATGCGCTCCTTCACGTCGCCCAGCACTTGCTCGTCGCTCTTGATAAAGCGGCGGATGCTGTCGCGGAATTTTCCGTTCCATTCAGCCCAGCGGCCCCATGACGGGAACGAGCCTACCTGGTAGAGGCCACCGGCATCCCATGCTTCGGCAATCAGCTTGGTCTTACCCAGTATCGGGTCGTGGGCCAAAGATTCCAGCAGAGGCGGGTTCGACATCGGATAGCCATTCTGATCGCGTCCCAGAATAGCGGCAAGATCGAAACGGAAACCATCCACATGGTAATCAGTCACCCAGTAACGCAGGCTCTCAACAATCATATCCCTCACATTCGGGTTGTTACAATTCAGCGTGTTGCCACAACCACTGAAGTTGAAGTAATAGCCATCGGGCGTCAACATGTAGTATGTCTTGTTATCGATGCCGCGATAGGAAATATACGGGCCGTTCTCGTTGCCTTCTGCCGTGTGGTTGAAAACCACGTCGAGGATTACCTCAATGCCGTTAGCATGCAGCTGCTTGATAAGATTCTTCAGCTCGTCCACCTGCATGCTGTAACGACCTGTTGAGGCGTAGGCAGCCTTAGGGGCAAAGAATCCCACGTTGCTGTAACCCCACAAGTTGTAAAGCATGTGACCGTCGACGGGTGAAGGTCTGGAATTCTCAAACTCGTCGAACTCATGGATAGGCATCAGCTCTACACAGTTCACTCCTAACTCTAGTAAATAGGGAATCTTCTCGGCAATACCGGCAAACGTGCCGGGGTGCTTCACGCCAGCGTTAGCGCCACAGGTGAAGTTGCGCACGTGCATCTCGTAGATGACCAGATCGTTCACGGGTGTCTCCAGCGGCAGGTCGTTCTCCCAGTCGAAGTCATCGAACACAACGCGGGCGCGGTACTGGTACTTGCTGTCCCAGTTGGGCTGCTTTCCCCATACGTCGCGGCCAACTATCAGCTTGGCGTAGGGATCCATCAGAATCTTCGTTTTGTCGAAACGATGGCCTTCCTGCGGGTTGAAAGGACCGTCCATCCTGTAGCCGTATTCAATATTCTCGTAATCCAGGTCAAAGACCATCATCGAAAACACATTTCCCAGCTTGAACTCCTTGAAGAAAGGAATCTCCACGAAAGGCTCTTCTTCATGGTTATGGAAGAGAACCAGGGTACAGTCGGTGGCATAACGCGAGTAAATAGAGAAATTCACCGCATTACCGATGACCGTAGCCCCAAAGGGATACGGTCTTCCGGTACGTAGTTGCAAACCCTTATATTCATGAGTTGGAAATAGATCTACTCTTTGCATAGTTCTTCCATTTTTGTTACTCACTCTTCACTTTTTCCTTACACTCTTCCACGGTGTTGAAGAAATCGAAGAATTTCTCAAAGCCGGTCATGCTCATAACGTCTCTGACTTCACTGCAGACTCCTATCAGATAGAGTTTTAGTTTTTTGGAAGCTGCTACTTTATAGGAATACAGCATTACACGCAGGCCAGCACTGGAGACATAAGTGCAATCTGTCATATCAAGAATGACATTGCTGCCTTTCTCAAATATGGCAAGGATCTTCTCTTGTTCCTGGGCGTTGTTAGAAGAATCCAACGAAGCCCCCAGTTTATATACTTCTGCTTTCATTTTTACCTTTCACTTTATAACTGATCACTTACTTCGCTACGAGCACCACCTTCACTTTCGGACGATAGTCTACGGCGGGCAGCTGAACGGTCAGCTTGTCTGCATCGAACTTGGTCCATTCCTTGTCGTCGATCCAAACCTTCTCAATCTTCACGCTACCAATGGGCAGGATATCCGGCTCAACACGCAGGATGTTGTCCTTGAAGCCGTTTACCTGAGGCTTGAAGTAGAGTGTCAGCGGCTTCTTGGTATTCAGCAGGTTGGTGTAAGTAGCAGCCAGATAGGCCAGCTCCACTGAGTGATAGGCACTCATCGAGTGGCTACCTTTCTTACGCTCTGTACCGAGCAGATAGGGCAGACCGTTGGCCAGCACATTGAAGTAGACGGCACCGTCCTCATGGTCGAGGAAGTAGGTGTTGTAGAAAGCTGCCGACTCACGGGCATACTTCAGGTAGTCGGCATCCTTGAACAGGCCGTAGAGAATCTCGTAAGCCAGGATGCCCTGCTCCTGCTGCCACCATGCCTTGCGGTCGTGCCATGCGAAGCGATAGAACTCCTGGTCGCCGTGCAACTTACGTTCCATCACATCGTACCAGCCGCCGCGCTGCACGTCCATACCAACCTGAGGCATCACCTCGGCAATATGCTTGGCAAATTCCACATAGCTGTCCTTCGGGCAGACGCTCTGGAAGCGCATCAGGTTCCAGGCAATCTTCAAGTTATGACCCACCACGGCACGATCCTGCTGCCAGCCCCATGTCAAGTCATGGCTCCAGTCATCGTAGAAACGCTCGTTCACGAACGGAGAGTTCTCGTAGTCAGGGAAGTGGCTAGTGATGGTGTCGAAGGTGTACTCAAGGAATTTCTTGTACTTCTCCTCACCGGTGGCAAGGTACAGGTTGATAAGGTATGCAGGCGCATGGTCGCCGACGGAATTCCAGTTCTTCTTCATGCGATTAGCACCAAGGCTGGCACTGTCGGGTGACAGCGTGACGGGGTCGATGTGAGAGTAGTAGCCCTCGCCCTTTGTGTCCTTGAAGAAACGGTCGAAGAGGTCGATTGTCAGTTCGGCATCACGCAGGATGGAGGGGTCGCCATTGGCACGATAGGTCTGGATGGGGCCAGCCAAGGCATAAATCTGCTCGTACATGGGGATGGCATCATAGTCATCGCCAAACTCAGAGGTGAAGATTTTCTTTTCCATGCCATTACCATCGACGTCGATGCCATGATACCAGTAGACCACGTTCTCATCGACATCGTAGAAGCGCATGTGCTTCTTCAGGTATTCCACACCCTTCTCAGCCACTTCGAGGAAGATGTCCTCGCCGGTCAGCATGAAGGCAGAAGCCATACCGTAGATCATACGGCTGATAGTGTCGGTTTCCTGACGGAACGAGTTGAGCTCGCTCTTACCACTCAGGCTCACCGAGGTACGATACTTCTCATAATTGATATCGCCGTCGGGGAACTGTGCACGGATGAAGAAGTTACAAATACTCTTGGCTTGGTTAGCCCACCAGCTGCTCTCCTCAAAGCGGAACTTGCCGATCTCACGCTCGGGGAAGTCAATCTGCTTGGCTTCGAAACTGTATTCGCCGTCCTGCTGGGGATAGAAGATACCGAACACGAAAGCCATACGTCCATTCTGCGAAAGCAGGGTGTACATGTTGCCAGTGGCATCCTGATAAGGCTCGTCAAGGTTGCGCATCAGGCGGGCAAATGTCGTGTCAGACAATGATACGGTGAATGCACGCTTGTCACTGGTGGTCAGTGTAAAGGTTTTCTCATTCTCATTAAAATCACTTACATAACCTGCAATCAGGTCTGTAAACTCAAACTGCATTTTCCCTGCAGGCTTGAAAACTTTGAAATTGTCTTTCATCTCTTTAAAGGTTTTTTATTATTAATAATTGTGTTAATTTCCTGCGTATACGCCACGGATGGAACGTCCGCTGCCTCTGGCAAACTTGGAACCCTGCATGTGTACGTCAGAGCGCTTTCCAATGAAAAGGCCGTTTGCATACCAGTCGCCGTCGACGGCGTCCAGCTCACAGCCCCAGAAGAAACCACGCTCGTCTTCATACTCCATAGCTCCCTGATACTTGGCACCCTTGCATGGCAGGAATATCGTGTTTCCGTTGGGGCCAGTGACAATATGGCCTACACTTTCGGGGTTAAATTCCCATGTGCAGTTGTCCAGCAGTTCCTGTATCTGTGCCTTGGTGGGCATTCTCCAGCCCTCGCCCAGATATTGGCAGGCGGCATCATCCTCCAGGTCGAGAATGGTCTTGTTGTCAACAGTGCCATGGTCAGGATTGGTACAATACTTGGTGATGCTCTTGAGTCCGCCGAACTTGTAGGGGGAGTTCTGCATGGTCATATCATACTTGTCGGCAGGCTTGGGAAGCACCTCGCCCCATGAAAAGTACAAGCCAGCTTCTTCTGGAGTAATGGCACCAACGTTATGGCGAGCCCATTTCACGCCAGAAGGAAGTCCAAGGTCTACATAAAGCAGCACGTTACGATTGCCGGGAATGACTGGACGCACACAATGTCCCATCGGTCGTTTGCCCGTCTTATAATTGATGGATTGCGGAGAGAACGACAAACCTGCCACACGCATGCAATCGCCTACAGTAAGTGTTGACGACCAGTAGAAGGCACCATTATCTTTATACGAAACAGTCTCATTCTGGATGAGTCCTGATGTGGGAACGATAATCTGCTTACCGTTAGTTTTACTCGTTCCTACATAGCTGTAAACTCCGTTTTCTGCTTGAACTGCTTCCCAAGTACATCCTTCATAAAGCTCCTCCAGCTCACCATTGGTCGGCATACTCCATTTCCCGCCCCAATGCACATGGGCCGGGTCGTCTTGAGGCAGAAGTTCAATGATACCGTCGATAAAGCCGTCTTTACCACAATTCTCGTCTGTGCAGTATTTAGTCAGCGTATTATCTGCTCCGTCTTGTAACTCATACGTACCAGAAGTATATTTCACCTTAGGTTCCGTTTCGCCCCAGGCAAAGAACCTAGAGCCATCGACTTCAAGCTCATCCGTAGACCATAAGGCTCCGGAGGGTAAACCCAGGTCAACATATTCATGGCCTTCGTGCATGGGGGGTACTGGCCCCGAAGGGTTGTCCTCATTGTCCTGGCATGAGAGGCACAACATCACGGCCGTCATTACCATTCCACTTAATAGAATTGTTTTCTTCATGATTCCTTAATATTTGGTTGATTGATAACTTGTTCAGTGATTGGCTTTTTGGGTAATGTAGAGGCAAAAGCGAGCACCAGCAGACCGATGATCACCGATGTGATGGCTGCCACGACGAAGCGCTGACGAAGATCTTCGGGGGTAGAACCGTTGACGAAGAGATTGATGAAAAGCGGCGAAACGAACTGGCCAAGCTGTGCTACCGACATAATGATGGCAATGGCAAATGTCCGTTGGCGCGGGGTCACGATACGAGGCAGGAACAGGGAGATGGGGGGCAGGGCAAAGCCGCCACCCAAACCTACTACCAGACAGCCGGCCATGACCATGGCAAAGGAGCCGGCCCAGGCTATCATCAGGTAGCCCACTGCCATAATGGCCGTGGCAACCGGCATCGTCCAGTCTTTCAGCTTGCCCATGATGAAACCTAGCGTGATACCGGCAATGATGGCGGGAATACGCATGATGGATAGGGCATAGCCGCACTCCTTGGCATCACCAAGGCCAAGCTTGTCCATGAACAGCGACAAGTCGGTGTTGATGATGAAGTAGCAGGCAAAGATCATCATGGCGAAGAAGCCTAGAATAACTATCTTCTTGCTCATCTTCGGCTGTTTCCCTGCCATATTCATCTTGGGCTGCTTCGGGGGCATGTCAGGCAAGAAAAGCAACGCCAGAATGAGGGAAATGATGACGAATGCATAGACCATAAAGGAGTAGCGCCATGAGATGCTGGCCAGAATACCCGACAGACTCATGAAAAGGAGACCGCCCAGCTGGTTGGAAGCGCCCTGAATGCCCAGCAGCTTACTGCGATGCTTCTGGTCGGTAGCGAAATCAAAAATCAACGAGGTCGACAATGGAGTCATAATACCCAGTCCGATACCGAACAGCACACGCATCAAGAGCAAGAGCGCGAAATTGCTGACAAAGCCTCCTGCCACACCGAACACACCAAAGAGGGTCATACCCGTCAACAGCAGTTTCTTCTTGTCTACCTTGCTGGCCAGCTTACCTGAAAACAGTCCTATAGGCATCATCACCAGCGTAGGCAGTGTCAGCACCAGCTTGGCCTGCGTGGCTGTGATGTCGGGGAATGCTTCCTTGATGGCTGCGATGGCAGGTGAGACTGCTGTAGGAGCCATAATCGTCAAGACTGATATCGACAGTATTGACGGTATCAGCATTTTCGAATATTTATTTTCTTCTGTCATATAACTTCTTTGTTTTCAATTACATAAACATACGTCCCGGCTTACCCACGGTCACACTCAGACGCAGGAAATTCACTACGCCCCCTATGAACTCAGGTTTGTTGGGATTGAAGTCCTGCCATATAAATTCCGGGGTGCAGTAATAGGTCAGAATCATGCGCTTGGTGAGTCCTATTTTGCAATAGGCACAGACATTCAAAGCCGTGAAACGGTCGGCCAAAGCTCCCTGAACTTCTGCCTCAACGCCTAACTGTCGGAACATGCATTTGGGATTCAACCGTGCAGGATAGAGCCGGAATCCTGCGGAAGTCATAAAGGTCTCCTTGAACGAGTCGCCTTTCCGTGTCACGATGGGGCGTACCTGCTTAATGAGGTCGAAGGGCCCCGTGGCATGGGGTATCAATCCCACGAAGCCTAGGTTTCCCCCTGCATTCAAATACACTGTAGAAGCGGTTTTCTTGTAGGCGACCTCAGCCTCATACGAGAAGTATGCATCTTTTCCACTAAAGTCAGGGATATAGGTCTGCATATCCTCCTGGAACTGGCGGTTAACCGAGAAGATGCCATGCATTTGCCATCCATTTTTAAGTGGCTGGTGAATTCCTGCATAGACAGCTTTCAGGTTCAGCGGCTTGAACTCCGGCTTCAGTCCTACAAAGAACACAGGACCACCTTTCTTCTTGAAGCTGCCGTCGAACTCAATGGCGTCGTTGATGAAGATTTTGCGGCCATAGATATGTGCCGACGATTCCTCCAACGCCATGCGTCCGAAGAACTGCGACTCCGACACTGTATTACCCAGGCGTCCGGCTCGTACCTTCAGGTTGTTGCTCAGGAAGTGTTCCACCTCCAGATTGGTAACAATGACTGATGCTTCTTCCTTCACACCAGACTTTGTATTCAGGAACGATACGGTGGAATAGACATTAGTACGCTCGGGCAGAGCTGACGAAAATACCAAGTCAGCACGCTGGCGGTAGTAGGTTTTGCTGGCTAATGCTGAGGTCACACCTTCGTCGTTGGTGTTCGCAGCAGCCACGTCCTGTGCCAGTTGCATGGCTATGTTGATGACATTCACCTTGCTCATGTCCACGTCAGCCCCCTTGAACGTCTTCGCATCGTCGTTAGACGCATCAAAGGTGCTGTCTGCCTTAGCAGAAAGGGTCAAGTTCTGCGCCCCTATGGGGCTAAATGACAAATGACAAATGATAAAGGATAGACCTATCAGCCAGAATCTGCTCATCGTTCAAAGTTCAAAGTTAATGCATTATACTCGTCCCAGGCTGAACGGAGGATAGACCTCGTTGTCGACCACCACATCGATGATGCAGGGCTTGTTCAGCTTGATGGCCTCCTGCAGTGCCGGTACAAACTCATCCAGCTTCTCCACGTGCCATGCCTTGGCTCCACATGCCTCGGCATATTTCATGAAGTCGGGATTGTCGAAGGTCATAAATGCCTCGTCGTTGTACATGTTCAGCAGGAACTTCTTGATGATGTTGAACTCGTTGTTGTTGAAGATAATCCAGATGACGGGAATGTCATACTGCACAGCGGTCATCAGCTCGAAGCCGGCCATCTGGTAGCAGCCGTCGCCCACACCGGCAATCACCACCTTGTCGGGGTTGGCGCACTTCACGCCGATGCAACCGTTGGTATGGCTGGCCATCGGGCCGAAGCTGCCGGGATTCTGATAGCGCTGGTTCTTGTTCAGCTGCAGGTAGGCGCTTAGCCAGAGCATGTGTGAACCGGCATCGCCCATGACGATGGCATTCTCAGGCAGGTTGTTGGAGAGCAGGCGAACGATGTCGCCGGGGAACAGCTTCTTGACATCCGTATGGGGTTGCTCTTCAAAGTATTTGCCAGTAGGAAGGACGGGAGCCTGAGGCTTTTGGATGTTAGCGGCTTCCATCAAGGGAAGCAGCTTCTCCAGTGCCAGCTTCACGTCGCTCACCACAGCTACGTCGGCCTTGTAGACCTTGTCTATTTCTGCGGGATCAATATTAATATGTATCAATTGTTTTCCTTCGTACAGGTCAGCCTTGAAGCCGTATGTGGCGTTCTGGGCGAAAGAGTTGCCCATGGCCAGCACACATTCTGCTTCGGCAAAATAGGTGTTGGCAGCCTGATCGCCCGATGTTCCATACTGGCCCAGGCACAGCGGATGATTTTCGGGTAGCAGGCCGCGGGCATCCATGGTCTGTACAAACGGAATCTGGTATTTCTCTATCAGTTGCATCAGCTCCTGGGCACATTCGCTGCGCACGCAGCCATAGCCCACGATAGCCAGCATCTTCTTCTGCTGGCTGATGGCCTGTGCCAATGCCTCTGCAGCCTTCTTGATGGCAGCATCCTCGGCTGGTACGGGCTTGATGTCGATCTTGACGGGACGGAAGTTGGGAACTTCGGCCGTTGTGATATCCTTCGGGATGTGGATATGCACAGGTCCGGGACGTCCGTTGAAAGCAATATTCAGGGCATCTTCCATGATGTCGCAAGTGTCCTCTGCCTTCTCAATGATGTAGGATTTCTTAGTCGTGGCCGTAAACATGGCGTGGGAGTCTGGCGTGCGGCTCAGGCCTGTCGATTCGTTCAGGGCTCCCTTGCCACGCTGGCTCATGGATGTATAACCTGTGATGGCCAGAATAGGCAATGAATCAGACAAAGCCACTGCCATACCCGAAAACAGGTTGAACGCCCCCGGTCCGCCAGTGGCGAAGCAAACACCCAGGTTTCCAGGGTTGAACATCGTATATCCACAGGCCATGAACGATGCTGCCTGCTCATTACGGATAATAACGGTCTTTATCTTTTTGGAGTCGCGAAGAGCCAGCAACATCGAAGCATTCACCTGACCGCTGCCTCCGAAGACATGCTTAACACCAATATCCTCCAGTATCTTTACGATAGTTTGATTTACATCCATGATTTTAATTTACAATTTGACTATTTACAATTTACAATTTATTAAAGCGGAAGCACATACTTGCGTCCCCATTCCCGCTTTCGCACCTACCCGTAGACTTTCGGCAGCAAGGAGCAAGCCGATTACTTCACTCTTCACTTTTTCTTTTCCCACTCGTCGGCATTAAACTTGGCGTGTGCACTTCCTGGCGGAACCTCGGAAAACAGCTTGCCTCCCGTACCACACTCATTCAAATCATAGCCGTTGAAGAACAGATAAATCCTATCCTTAGGAACGTTGGTTACTTCAGAGAATGTAGAGATGAACTTGTCAGCTACGACTTTCTTCTGTTCATCAGTCATCTCTATGCTGTGAATGATAATTGCTGGCATATTATATATATATAATAATGTGGAAGATATGCCAGCCCAAAGACCGGCATATCTCCCAATGAAACATTAGAGTGACTTCAGCACCTTCACGACCAGGTCACCGTATGCGATAGAAGACTCTACGCTTGTACCAGTGATGAAAGGATGGTCGTAGTACACCTGAGGATTCTCACGGCTGGTGTTAATGCGGGCAATGCAAGCGCCATTGGGGCCTACAGCGTCGCGAACCAGATCCTCGAGAGGCCACAGGAAACCAGGAGTAAAGAGCTCGGGAATGCCGTGGTTGTCTTCGGTGGCTCCGTAAACCTCGTACGTTGCACCCATGCCAGGTCCGTAGAAGTCCCATGCGCGGGGATGAGCACAAATCTTTTTGCCGTAGATAATCGACTTGTAATCGTTCTCGGGGTCACGCAGGAATACGAATGATGCAATGGCGTAGCAGAGACCAGCCACAATCTTACCACCCTTGTAGGCATCCATAATGAGCTTGTGAAGCTCCCAGCAGTTACACATATCAATCATGGCACCCAGACCGCCGGTCAGAACAATGGCATCATAGTCATCCATGTTGCAGTCTTCCCACTTCTTTGCATGTGCCCATTCGTCGCCGTCGACCAGCTCTTTGCAGCGATCGCACACCTCCTTGGGGTTGGTCTTGTACTTCTGTACACCATCGAAGAAATCGGGGTCGACACTAATCATGAGAGGCAGAGGCTTCTTACCGTTCTTGGTAGCGAGGGTCACCTCGAAACCAGCCTTCACACAAGCATCCCAAGGAGCCTGAAGCTCCTCACCCCATGAGCCACACTCAGTGGCGATAATCAATACTTTTTTTGCCATAATTTTTTTGAAAGTTTTTAATTATACATTCAGGAAATCCTGTTATTTGTTTATGTTTTCATTTGTCACTCATCCATTCTACTCCGTCACTGGCCTGAGGGCTTGTGAGCTGGTGCGTGGATGAGGGAACCATGTTTTTTTCTTGTCCAAGTAGCCATAGTTAAAGGCGGTATAGAAATCTGGCATGGTCATGCCGTCCATAATGCCGTTTGGAGTGTATGGTGGTGTACCAGTGGGGTCGGCTGTTCCACTCCAGTAGAGACTGGATTTTCCGACATTAGCATACGAGGATATGGCATGCCGATATCCTGCAGCAGGCAGTATCAGCGTATTGACAGTAATATCCTTACCGTCAATGTTCACGGTATAGTCGTACTTCACCCCAAAGTTTACCGACGCCGTTCCGTATGTCTGGCCATCGGGCAGCAGATCAGCATATTCCTCGCAGTCGTCCTCAAAGGCAGCAAACTCATTGAGTCCTGTCTTGCCGCAAGTAGGCAGACGCCACAATCCTCCCAGATGGGCTCGGGTAGCATCGAAACGGGGGTCACCGCTGATGTCGTAACAGACGTTGCCTCCTGTCTTATCCATCTGGCCCGATTGAACACCAAACTGTGGCAGCTTCTCTTGGTCATAGAGCATCAGTCCTGTACGGTCGCCGAAGGCATACATATCCCATTTCGACCCTGCGGGCATATTCACATAGCCATCAGGTACATTGGCAATCAGCCTTTCGTCCAATCCTACCAAGGAATTGCCTGGGCATCCTTCTTCTTCCGTTTCTGCTGCAGTGGCAATATGATAGGCCACTTCCGAGGGTTCACCGGCTCCATTAGTTTTTACGGCGATGAGGTTTCCTGTTGCCCAGTATAGCGGAGCCGTGTCAGCTTCTCCGCCTTTGTTCACACCCATATAGAGTGCCACTATCCAGTCGTTCACATAGCCGTTAACCGTGCTGCCTTTGTCCTTGTCGGGCAGTGTCAGCGAGTTTGCGGCCACTTCTTCCGCCGTCAGCGTATGGAAGAACTTCACCATCCTGGGAACACAGAACCAGACATTCTTGCCTGCCAGCAGGCTGATGTCTGTCTGGAACACAGCTTTGCCCTGTACGTCTACCACAGCAGTGGCCAGCACGTCGGTACTACCTGCCTCACCCATTTGCAGGGTCAGACCGCTATAATACTGTGTGGTACCTTCAACAGTGCTCTGCACCGTGAAACGCGACACGACAGCGTTGTCGTCATTTGTGCAACAAACCAACAAGCAGCTCGCTACAACAGGAAAAAAAATACTTTTAAGATTCAATGTTCTCAATTCTCAACGATTAATTGTATTTTACCTTACATATATCTCCTCTCTGGGCAGCCTCTTCCTTTTGGTAGACCAGTCCTGCGGTGCTTGTAGGAATAGGTTCACCGTTCTCATTGACGAACTCTGCCTGTGAGAAGTCATAGAGGCCGCTGCTGCATGCGAACAAATCCTTCGTCTTGGCGAAGTCGCGGCTCTTGGTCTTCCACTTGCGAATTTGTATCTGGTAGGGGAAGTCCTTTGCCGACTGCACATTATTACCCATCTCAGCCACGAGGAAGTCGTAGGGACCAGACTTCGACACATTGATGGTGCCGCTGTTCTCAAACACGTGAACCTGCTTCTCCTCACCAACCATCTCACTGTAGATGCCGAAGCACACAGCATGGGGTGTCGAGGCTTCCGTACCCTCCAGATGCATGTTGATGGTACCTGTGTTGATGATTGGCGGAACCAGATCTTTGTTGGGCAGTGAGTGCTCGTAGAAAGCACAAGCCAGCGGATAGCTCTGGTAGAGGAACGACACCTTGTTCTCAATAAAGCGCGCACGCGACACGATATTCACCGTTCCTGCGTTCAACAGGTGGGTATTGGTGAAGCGGGCAATAGTCATGATACGTCCCGGTGACTTGACAGAGATGTCGCCGTAGTTGGCAATGAAGCCTCCGGCGCCCGTCGTGGCGAGCACTCTCACCGTGGCGGCGCGCTCCATGTCGATGTCAATCAGGCCTTTGTTAATCACAGTCATGTTGTTCGTCGGGACAGCAATGGCACGCACCTGCGTGTTGAACGAACCGTTACCCACCAGGTGTATTTCACCCTCATTGATGATGTTCGAACCCTCACCGGCAATCAGCGTCTCACCATAGACGGGAGTACCCAGCTCAGGATCGTTGTCAAAGAAGACGCGGATGATGCCTTTATTGATGACCAGTGAATTCCTGCCTGCTGCCATCGCAAAGCACTTGATGAAACGGTAGGTGCCTTTCTCATCGTCGGTGGTGGCCTTCACCTGACTCTTAAAGGCTTCTACAATCTCCTTCATGTGAATCTCGATGACACCTTCGTTGATAAGCGTGGCATTCGTGGCCATGCGCTTCTGTCCCGGCTGTTCGGGGTCATCCTCCATGGCCCCCATGGCGCAGAGGGCAATATTGCGTCCCACCAGCACCTTTCCGGCAGCAATCGCTCTTTCGGTGATGTCGACAAGACACGATGGCTCTGGACGGTTAATAACGATGTGATTACGGTTCACACAAAAACCTCCTGCTCCAACAAACAGGGTAGCATTCTCTATCTTATTCAGTTTCTTTTCCATGATTAATAACAACTGTTTTTATTAAACAATAATCTTATTAAGCAATGATTTCACATGTCTCACTATTCTCTTTCGCTTCAGGCAACTGGTAGACCAAATCCTGCTTGTTGGCAGCAATGACCTTCTCGCCGTCGGTAAGCTGCAGGTCCGACAAGTCGAGCTTGATGCTGCGGCACATAAACAAGTCCTTTGACTGGGCAAAGTCGCGCTCGCGGGTGTTCCATGCCAGCACCTTCATCTTCACAGGGTTGTCTGCCTTCAACTGCATGTTCACTCCCAACTCTGCCGTGCGGTATTGCTGAGGTCCTTCCTGCGTCACCTCGATAGTCCCCTCGTTGGCAACATAGCGTACTGGCGTCTCGCCCTCATCTTTGTTTTCCATCTGGTAATAGAATCCAAAGGCAATGGCGTCGGGGCCGCTGGCTTCCGAGCCAATCAGATGGACTTTGATGGAGCCGCGGTTCACGATGGGAGCCGGCAACATGGTGCCCGGACGGAAGTGTTCGTACATGCCGGTAGCCATAGGCGGGAAGTTGAAGAGGTAAGGAATCTTACCCTCAATAAGCGTGGCCAGCGACACGACATCTATCTCGCCGTCGTTCTGCATGTGAGTGCCCGTCACGCTACCCATCGTCATGATGCGACCTGCCACGCGAATTTGTATGCGACCTTTGTTCAGCAGCGAACCGTTCATGCCGGCACTGTGTAGGATACGGGTCTGGAAGGCACGTTCCACATCGACGGTAATCAGCCCTTCGTTGATGACTTGCAGATAGTTAGCCACACCGCCTACGCCGCGTACCAGCGACTGCCACGAGCCGTTGCCGTAGAAATGTATCTCACCCTTATTGATGAGCTGCGAGTTAGCTTCAGCCCACATAGCACAGCAGTACATGGTGGTTTCAGCATCGGCATCATGATCCATGTAAATGTTGATGACACCCTCGTTAATCAGCACGGAGTTGTCGCCGGCAGCCATCGCATAGCCGCGTAGCGCATCCACATGGTAGCTCTCGTCGCCCTTGGCTTCGTTGCGGATATGCTCGGCATAGAGCTCCTTGAAATGCAGGTCAATGACGCCTTTGTTTACCAAGGTGGCGTTGGGTGCCAACATCATGTCACCAGGCGAGTTGGGGTCTTCGGTCAGAGCCACGAATCCACAGATGACATTGTTCTGTAACTTGCGGCTGACGTTGAACTGCGAACCAGCGGCATAGCGGTATATAAACAGATTACGCGCTGCGGGGTCTTCAATGACGAGGTGCTGCTCGTTGACGGCATAGACACCCTGTCCTACGAATATTGCTTGATCTGATACTTTCATTTTTTCAGTTTTCATTTCCTAAACATCATTTCTCTTTTGTCAAAGAAGCGGTTTTTGCCTCTTTGTCCCAATTCAGAGAATAGTTCTCGTTGGCCGATTTCACCGTCAGCTGGTCGTAGCCGGAATACTCATACCTGAGATTCATCTTCGCGCCGAGATTAATCAACAAATCCTCTGGAGCTATGCTGTAGCTTGTTCCGCTCTCATAGCTGTCGTCGGCATCCAGCAGCAGGGTTGCTTGCGAGAAATCCATCTTCACGCATCTGGCCTGGAACAGATTCCTGGTCTTGGCAAAGTCACGGAGTTTTGTCTTCCATGTTCCTAAGGTAATGTTGCAAGCTCCTTTGGTAGCATTCATTCTTGCCGAGAATGAAACCTCAGCCATCTCGTATGCACCGTTTGAGGGGTCGTCAAGCTCGATGGAACCAGTGTTGATAATGGTCACATTCAGGTTCTCTGCTACAGCATCCTGCAGGTCGAACAACATGCCGTATAACCTTCTGTTGGGGTTGGGCTTGCCCGAAATATCCATCTTCAGGATGATCTTTCCATTGTTGATCATGGGCGGCATACCTGTACGCACTGCCTGAAGCGGCTCATACATGGCACACTGGTTGCAGTTCTGGGGATTGGCCAACGCTTGGTATTCCTCTGGTATACTGGTACTAGTCACCTCAATGGTGCCGTTGTTTGTCAGATGGGTATCGCCGTAGCGTGTCATGGTGTAAACGGTGCATGGCAGACGGAAACGGATGGTGCCCTCGTTAACGACATTTGTTAAAGTACCGCCTGTGGTAATGGCACGTGAGTCGTCAGCCATAGCCACATCGGCAGTAATGAGGCCGTTGTTCACAATGTTGATGTTGTCACTATAGGTACCAATGCCCCTGATACGGGTATTGATAGACCCCAAGCCGTAGAAGTTGATCTCTCCATTGTTGATAATCTCCGAGCCTTCGCCGCCAATGAGACCCATTACATAGATAGTAGGAGTGACAAGTGGGTCGTGGTCAAAATAGACATTGATGACACCGTCGTTGATTACCTTACTGTTCTTACCAGCATACAATCCGATGAGTCTCAGGTATTTGTACCTCAGATTGGGATTCTCCGGGCACTGAATCTGATCCACATACTTCTCCACCAGATCATGGGTGTGAATGGTGATGGTGCCCTTGTTGATCATGGTGACATCAGTAACAGGAGTTGTGTTGTCTTGTACGCCGTCCTTCAGCGTAGCTGCTCCCATGGCACAGCAATTGAGCGTATACTCCCAATGCTTGCCTTCGGGCGTGATGACCTGTGAGTTCATCTCAAATACGAGGTCGTCATTGCCGACGCCCAGTTCAATGTTGCCGTAATTGACTACGGTCGACCCGCTGACATCGGTCATGATGCTCTTTCCGTTCTCATCTGGGTATATTGGATGATCCTCCCCTGTGCAGGAAACTCCAAACAATATGATGGAGCATGCAATGATACTCTTATAGCACTTCATCTTATGAACTTTTTAGTTGATTCTATTTTTTTGAAAGCGAAACAGTCTGTGCCTCTTTGTCCCAGTTCAGCATGTACTTGTCACTGGCAGCCTTGATGGTCATCTGGTCATAGTCCGAATACTCAAACCTGTATTCGTCTCCGCCCACATTGTTCATCAGCGCTTCTGGAGCCACGCTGTAGGACGTACCGTCCACATAGCTGTTATCGGTATCCAACAGGAGGGTTGCCTCCGAGAAGTCCATCTTCAGGCCACGGGCCTTGAAAAGGTCGCCAGTCTTGCTGAAGTCACGCAGACATGTTCTCCAGGTGTTCAGCTTGATGTTGCAGACACCGGTATTGGCATTGGGACGGGCAATGAAGCCAGCCTCTGCCATCTCATACGTGGTGGCATCGGGATTGTTCACCTTGATGGTACCCTCATTGATGAGGACTGGATTCAGCTTTTGTCCACCGGTTCCTTGCAGGTCGAAGAGTATGCCGTAGGCTCTGCGCTCGGAGTCGGCCAGCCCCTCAATGGTCATCGTAATTGTACCGCGATTGATCATGGGGGGCATGCCTGTACGTGAGGCTTGCAGCGGCTCATAGAGCGCACAGGCGAATTTGTTGATGCTGTCGGTAATAGACTTGTGCCCGGCAGGAATGCTAGTACTCGTAATCTCAATGGTGCCGTCATTGGTGAGCTTAGTGTCGCCATAACGTGTCAGACAGGTGATAGTTCCAGGTAGGCGAAGACTGATGTACCCATCGTTGTACACCTCTGAAAATGAACCGCCGGTGGTGACGGCACGTGAGTCATCGGCCATCTCCACGTCAGCAGTGATGATGCCATGATTCTCCACCACAATGTTGTCGGCAAACGTTGCCACGGCCCGCATGCGGGTAGCTACCGAGCCGTTGCCATAGAAGTGTATCTCGCCGTTGTTCACCACTTTCGACCCCTCTCCGGGAATCATACCCATCACATAAACCCAAGTATCAGCATTAGGGTCGTGGTCGAAATATATGTTGATTACACCGTCGTTTACCACCATGCTGTTCTTGCCGGCATACAAGGCCAGCATTCTCAGATACTTATACTTACGGTCGGGATCCGTGGGTGTCTGTATTTCGTCTTTGTACTTCTCTACCAAATCGTGCGTATGAATATTGATAGTGCCTTTATTTACCAAGATGACGTTCTCCACTGGCACCGACATGTCCTGCACACCGTCCTTTATCAACAGGGCACCCATACCGCAACAGTTCAAAGTGAACTCCTGTACGCGGCCTTTGTCTGTCATTACCGTTGAAATCATCTCAAACATAACGTCGCCGCCAACGGTTCCCACTTCTATCGTTTTGTTGTTGATGAGTGTAGTACCGCTCTGGGAGGTAATCATCACTTCACCCTTTTCCGGATTGTCAGGCACTATAGGCTCATCTTCCTGCGAGCAGGATGCAAAGCCAGCCACGATGGCCACCAGAAGCAGTCGCCAATATTTGATGTTGTTCAACTGTTTCATAGCTGCAATAATTCTCTTGCTTTCAAAGGATTCATCCATTATTTATCCCAGGGGAATTCCGATTTCTTCGGAGCAAATACGTCAATGGCTTCCGTCTCGCCTACGGCAACGAAGCCGTGAGGAATGTTGGCAGGTACAAGATAGGCATCGCCCTCCACCAAATCAAAGACCTCCTCACCAATGGTCAGCTTGAAGCCGCCCTTGATGACATAGCCGAACTGCTCCTGTGGATGGGTGTGCATGCCCACTACGCTCTGGTCGGCCATGTTCCAGTGGAGTACGTTCATGTTTTCACCCTCGGCAAAGTCCTGGCGAATCACGCCCTTGCCCATGTCGATTTTCTCAATTTCCTTGTGGAAAAAAACCATTTTGCTCATAGTTTTGCTTTTTTGTTGTTGTACTTTTAATAATAACACTCATGATAGACCGACAGATGCAGGTTCCCGTCTTCCGTTCCAGCAATCCAAATCTTGTCCTCACGAGCCAGCCATCCCACAGCAGCAGCCACCTCAAACAGTGGAAGATTAACTCTTGACATCAGTGTGTTAAGAGTCATTCCTTGTCTTTCTTCGAAAAGAGCGCGCCAAACCACGCCTGCATTTGTTCCAATATCCATAGTAGTAAAAAATTATTAGTTAAGTTTTCCGTGGCAAAGTTACGACATTTCACCGATAAATTTATAATTATATGGAAAAATAATATAAACGGTACGAAAAGCGTGTAAACAATACGAAATTTTTTATAAATAATACGAAAAAGGGGGTTAAGACGCTGTATTTGCCTCTTTATATGGGGGAAAATGTTTACTTTTGCATCCACATGAAAGAAATCATTACCATATTAACCATTTTGGCCGTACTGGTTTCCTGCCAAGGCGGTGGGAGGACTCTTGATAAGACAACAAAGGTCAATGGCGACAGCATCGCCTACCAAACTGCCATGCTGCGGCAGCAGGATTATTCGCTATCCATTATCGACAGCCTTGAACAGAAAGGTATGCTCACGGCAATACGTGCCAACTTCTGGAGAGGCTATAGCTGCGATATGTGCTGGAACACCCGACAGGCCCTCTATTTCTACCAGAAATCCTTCGATGCTTACACCGATTCTATCAGCGACTGGAACCATTACTTGGACACTGGTTACCGGCTTGCCTATATGCACTACAACCTGCAAGAATATGGTGAAGCCATGCGCTTAGTCACAATGCTTATTGACAAGGGGTCAAAGGCAGGGGAACTTCGTGAAACAGAGCATGCCTTCTTTATAGAACTTATCATCATGTGCCAACTCAAGCTCGGACAGACAGACGAGGTAAAGCAGAACGCTCTTAGAGCCTACAAGATGTTGACAAAAGACGCAAGCACTGAGAATCAGATGCTTTTCACATACGGTCGGGCGGACGACTTCCTGCACGCAGGTGATCTCGACGAAGCGGAAGTCTGGCTGAAACGGTGTGTAGATGCGCTGCATCGCTTTGAGAGCGAGGCCAACGACTCTATCAACCTGTCTCTTGCCATGGAATATCATGGTCACACATCGCTACTCAAAGCATCTATCCTTCTGGCCAGAGGTCAACGCGCCGAGTCATTCGCCGTCTACGATGCTATTCCACAAAGCCAGTTTTATCATCCTTCCAACATCGCAGAAGCAGCTGAATACTTAATGGCCGCTGAACGCTATGACGAAGCGCTGGCCTTCTTCGCGCAGCAAGACTCCATGGGCATCACGATGACGGAATGTCCGTTAGACATCATCCATGAGCACATGATACCTCACTTCAAAGCTTTCCTAAAAGCAGGACACACCGATGAAGCTTTGGAAGTGGCCATGAAAATATGCAAGAAAACGGACTCGGCACTGATAAATATGAGAAAGGACGACCTCGCCCAACTCTCCATCACCTATCAGACACAGCAGAAGACAAAGGACTTACAGCAGGCTCGCTTTCGCAACAAAGTCTATCTGCTGGCCATTATGGCTTTGGTTCTCATTTCAGCCGTCGTGGCATGGTTACTTTTCAAAAGGCGACAACAAAACAAGGTACTGGAAGCCAAGAACCGTAAGCTCTACGAAGAGATGAAGCTCTACGACCAGAAGCGACAGCAAACAGAGCAGCAGCTGCTGGCCCGTCCGCAAGAAGAACTCAGCTCCGCCCAGAAACTCTATCTACGCATCTGCGCGCTCATGGAAAAGGAAAAGCCGTACACCAATGCGGGTTTGAAACGCGAGCAGCTGGCTACCATGCTCGGAACGAACCACAGCTATCTGGGCGAAGCCATCCGCGAATGTGCCAACGGACAGACCATCAGCTCATTCGTCGATGGCTACCGCACGGAGTATGCCGCCCATCTTCTCGCCACCACCGATCAGCCTATCGGACTGGTGGTGGAAATGGCAGGGTTCAACAACCGCGTTCACTTCAACAAACTCTTCCGCATACGCTACAAACTTACACCCAGCGAATACCGAAAAATGAGGAAGGATGCACGTCAATCAACATAGTGCGAAGAAAACAAAGGCCGAACGCGAAGATTGATGTACACTAAGTAATGGCTATGCATCCTTCCGGCTTTCCGATACCAACAGGTACTGAAACAACAATGTAGCAAATTTCAAAGAAAAGGGTGACAGGTTGTCAAAACGCCAATGTATAGGACATATACACCCTTTTCAGAGGGTGACAGGGGTGACAGCAGGGTGACAGGGGTCACTAATTGTGGAAAAAGTAATTCACTAATTGGGGAAAATGTAATTCACTAATTGGGAAAAATGTAATTCACTAATTGGGGAAAATGTAATTCACTAATTGGGGAAAATGTAATTCACTAATTGGGGAAAATGTAATTCACTAATTGGGGAAAATGTAATTCACTAATTGGGGAAA
>JAEEGL010294870.1_pt1 | contig 41631 bp, 24 predicted proteins | sample 9134231 | NCBI WGS metagenome assembly JAEEGL01 (sample SAMN16246548, study PRJNA631951) | gut metagenome | biome: gut microbiome; feature: rumen; material: fiber-attached | host: Bos | place: Iran: Karaj | collected 2018-10
AAGTAACCAGTTTTTTTAAAAAAAGAAAACACCTGAAACCAAGATTTTATCAAAGTTTCAGGTGTCCATACGTAGTAGCGAGAGGGGGACTTGAACCCTCGACACCGCGGGTATGAACCGCGTGCTCTAGCCAGCTGAGCTACCTCGCCATAACTGCCTGCTCATTGGAGCCGACTAAGATAATATAACTCGAACAGGTGCATATTGTCAACAAATATATTTGCGATTTTAAAATTTTATTTTTTCGATAACCCTGACCGGAGGCTTCACCAGCTCCGCAAAGGCCTTTGCATCGGAAGGCCTTCCTACAATAGTTCCGTAATGAGTGGGAATAGCAACCTCAGGTCTTATTGTATTGATGAGCTCAGCAGCCTTTCTGGCGTCCATTGTATAGGTTCCGCCGATGGGAACGAGAGCGATATCGCACTTTACCTGTTTGGCTTCCCTGGTCACCCCTGTATCGCCGGCAATATAGATGCGCTTACCGTCAATCTTCAAAATATATCCAACCCATTCTGCGCGCCTTGGATGGAAGGGCTTGATGTTGTTGTAGGCTGGAACCGTCTCAACCTCCATGGCGCCAATCTCTCTATACACTCCCGGAGCAACCCCGATTATCTGGGATACCTCGCGCTCAAGCTCCATGGCATCATCGATCATACTCTCAGGAGTTACGAGAATAGTGTTATCTCCAATGACTTTTCTGATATCATCCGGCGAAAAATGATCATAATGCTGATGGGTTATAAAAACATAATCTGCATCCCCATAGTTTTCCGAAATCTGGAAGGGATCAATGTAGATTGTTCCAAGATCACTTTTTATCCTTATGCTGCTGTGCAGAAAAACATCGATATTGTCAATCATGTATCTGTCTCATCCATTTACAAGTTGAGTCTATTAATTGTTACTGTTTCAGTATAATATATAAATAAGGCTGTCCGCAATTGTGACAGCATGAATTAATCATTTCCCTTTCGGAGAAATTTATGAAACAGAAACTACTGACTTTAACTGAACTCTGCAAGGAGTTATCAATATCATATGCTACAGGCCGCAACTGGCTCAGGCTTGGCAAAATATCGCCCTCAAAGACCACCGGTGAAACAGTGCTTTTTGCCCCTTCCTACGTGGAAAGTTTAAAAAAAGATATCACTACCGGAAACAATACTTCCCTCAAAAGCCGTCGCAACAAAAAATACAAAACCGGATTTGATCTGTATGAGTCTTATGTGAATAAGTCTTCTAAAAACCTGCAGACTGTTTCAGATATCGTTTTATACATCAAAGAGAATGGAATAGATACAGATGAGAAGCTTCTCAGGGCCCTTGTCAGTGAGTGCGCTCTAAAGCTCCTTTGCATGAAAAGATACGGCAGCGCCCCTTCCATATGCCTTAGGGATTACTACGAGGGAAAACTTGAAATTCACTGCAGGGAGCTGATAGATGACATTATTACAGAGCCTTCAAAGGCAATGGATCTTTTAGATCATTACCATGAGCTCTTTTCCATGAAATATACATATATTCCAACCGAGGATACCCTGGGGCTACTGTACATATCACTTAACAATCTCTGGAAAAGAAAAGCCCTCGGCGCCTACTATACTCCCACCGAGGTGGTGAACAGGCTCTGTAACAATCTCTTTTCCAATAATGATTATCAGAAAAAGACGGTACTGGACCCCTGCTGCGGAACGGGAAATTTCCTTTTGCAGCTTCCCAGGGATATTGATCACCGGATCGTATACGGCAATGACATCGACGAGATAAGCGTCAGGATAGCCAGGCTCAACTATGCCCTTAAATACAATGTGTACGACAGGGATACGATCTATGATCACATAACCCAGGCTGACTTTCTAACAGATGGCAGGGAAAAGAAATATGACTATATCATAGGTAATCCGCCCTGGGGGAGCAAGTCGCCCTTTGACTGTTTTGTTGAAAAAGCTCTTGAAAAACTTGCCGCAAACGGACACCTCTCTTTTGTGCTTCCCGAGGCGATCCTTAGCGTAAGGTCCCATATGGATATCAGAAAACGTATGTTGTCCTGCTGCAGTTTTGAGTATGTGGAATATCTGGGGGAAGTCTTTCATGGTGTTCAGTGTCCCTCTGTCATTCTTGATGTGAAGCTCACTAATAAGCCCTTTAGCAGCAAAGGACTTGTTGTACAGGATGGCGAAAGGCGCTTTGAGATAAAAACGGACCATCCTGTTTCCCCAAAGTCACTGAGCTTTAGAATGACTGATGAGGAATACAATATCATTCAAAGAATTGAGAGCCTTGAAAACAAAGTCACGCTAAAAAACAATGCCATCTTCGCACTGGGCATCGTAACCGGAGACAATAAGCGCTTTATCTCTGATAAAAAGAGCGACGAAAATGAACCTGTCCTTAAGGGAGCAGACATCGAAAAATACAGCTACAGAAAGCCTGAGAACTATATTCTTTTCAGGCCCAGGATGCTTCAGCAGGTTGCACCTATAGATATTTACAGGGCAAAAGAAAAACTTCTTTATAAATTCATCAGCAAGGAGCTTGTATTTGCTTATGACAACACCGGAGTACTTTCCCTTAACAGCTGTAATGTGCTGATCCCGCGGATTCCGGGACTGGATATCAAATATGTTATGGCGGTGCTTAATTCCGGTGTGGCTCAGTTTTACTATTCCAAGGTGTTTGGTTCCGTAAAGGTTCTTCGCTCCCACCTTGAGCAGATACCAATACCTGTGGCTGATGAAAACGCCCAGAAAAAAGTGATAGCGCTTGTTGACCGGATTATGGAGACCGACGATGAGAAGCAGAAGACGGAACTTAAAGCAAAGTTGGAAAACGAGATCACAGCACTCTATTCTTGTGGAGTCCAGGTCGAAGGCGCAGAAACTGTGAATGGTAACCAAAAGGCGCAGAAACTGTGAATGGTAACCAAAAAAAGAAAATATCCTGCTCAGACAGGACCTCATAACACTTTTGTTATGATATAATAGATGTCATTATGAAGATTCAATGTGATTACTGCGGAAATACATACGAAGACACCCAGGAAAAATGTCCATCCTGCGGAGCACCTAACCCATCCCACCAGAATACCGGCAAGCCAAAGACCATCGAAGAACTCAAGGACTGGTATAAAAAGAGAAACCTGCCAGCCCCTGAGGTAACAAGGTTCTTTATCGGAGAGGACTATAAAAAGCCCAAGGCCTTTGGTATCTACAGGGACGAAAACGGGGATTTTATAGTATACAAAAACAAAGCTGACGGAAGCCGCGCCATAAGGTATCAGGGAAAAGATGAACAGTACGCAGTGGGCGAGCTCTACCAGAGGCTCAAGGATGAGATCGTCCACCAGAAGGAGTCCGGCAAAAGAGGTTCTGCTTCTTCAGACAGGTCCTATAAAAAGAGAAAAGAAAGCTTTACGGATAAGCTTGTTAACCTGCTGGCAACGGGCTGGTTTATCGCCATCATAGTGATCCTTATCAGCACCTTTATCGTAAAGCCAATAAAAGGAATACATAACGGCTATTATCAGTACGACAACTATGTCCTGTACAAGTACCAGGACGACTGGTTCTACTGGGATTATCCCAGCTGGTATGAGGTAGACAGAAACGATCCCATACCACAGACCATAAGTTCCGACTACGATGACTATTATCTCTCAAGAAGCTGGAACTCTTCTATCCCCTCCGGAGACTGGGACGATTCTGAGTATTATGACTACTACCACACCTCCAGTGACTCAGACTATGATTCTGACTACGACTGGGGCAGCGATGACAGCTGGGACTCTGGCGGAACAGACTGGGATTCAGACTGGTAAAAAATAAGGTCTGCGCACTATTTTTTGTGCGACAGACCTTTTTTAAATGTGGTCGATATCCATTCCCACGCCAAATGCACCAACTGACTGCGCAAAAAGCATCTGATCCTTAACCTTAATTACATCCTGATAAGTTCGTAATCTCTTGTTCCAAGCCCAATCTTTTCGCCGTGCTCCAAAGTCTCTTTCCACTTAACATTAGGGTTGGAATCAAGGAAATGATCATGGTGATGGTGCCAGCCTTCCTGGGCAAGATGATCTCCAAGCTGGCTGTTGCGAACCGGTTCAGCTGCAAGACAAAGGTCTGCACAGGCCTGATCAATTGCTACCGGGTCAAAGGATGCCAGCATTCCGATATTAGGAAGGATTGGTGCATCATTCTCACCATGACAGTCACAGTTAGGAGATACATCCATAATGAGACTGATATGGAAGGTAGGCTTGCCATTACAGATTGCAGCTGTATATTCAGCCATCTTACAGCAAAGGGCTTCTTTTGCACTGTCCTGCTGTGCACTTATGGCATCAAAGGCACAGGCACCGATACAGCGTCCGCAGCCCTTGCAAAGATCCTGAATAATAAATGCTTTGCCGGATTCGTAAGTTATGGCATCTGAGCCGCACTCTCTTGCACAGATATGGCAGGCTCTGCAAAGATCGGGATCAACTACAGGCTTTCCGTCATTATGCTGTTGCATCTTACCTGCCCTGCTTCCGCCGCCCATTCCAATGTTTTTGATCGCTCCGCCAAACCCGGTCATCTCATGCCCCTTGAAATGTGATAGGGAAATGATAATATCCGCGTCATAAAGCGCTCTTCCTATCTGAGCCTCCTTGCTTTTCCTTACAATATTCTTATGTCAGTTAGTGCACACTGATCTCCCGTCAGAGAAAGGAACACGTTGTCGCTTCCTGCAGGAATTGAAGTTGTACTCTTAACAGATATACCCGCATTACAGGTCTCCATTATTATGCGGTTTCGTCTTCTGATAAACTTGACCTCACACTCGAAGCCCTTTTTATTGGCCTTCTTCCAGCCATCCCAGCCATCGAAGGTCTCATCCCTTATGGCGGTAACTTCATTGACTGCCAGGTCGTTGTTGGTGGCATCTTCTCCGTCAAGACGGATGCATCCGTGCTCAAGATAATTCTTTCCGTCTGGAAGTCCGTCATCCGAAGAGAACAAAAGAAGAAATGCGCAGTGCCAGATCAGATTGGCAGTAGGAAGACTCTTTGTCCTGAATCTCAGCCTCATTCCATCTATCACGGGAACAGGCTTTGTATAGCCTTTCCTGTAGCCTTCGATCTGGACGTTTGGAATATCGCCCTCTATGCGATCTATAAAGCTTATTTCCTCAGCCAGTCTCGGAATCGCATTTTCACCTATGATATCGCAGTTTTCTTCCACAGAAATATTCATTATATGGCAATGCTCTCCGGTGAGGGCCACGTAACAGAATCTTATTGGATCAGGAAGTGCCGCTATTACATCTATGTTTTGGATGCTGCTTTGAATCCTTATCCTGACATGATCCCTGTACTTGGCCATTTCAATATCGTAGTGGACAAGATTTTTCTTTTCATCACCACTTCGCCCCTCATTAGGTGTTACATCCACCTTCATGATCCTGGCTGCTGTACATACATAGTTGCCGTCAAGCCAGATCTCACCATATTCCAGATATTTAAGGAGCCTTATACCAATGGCATCCTTGTGGACGCAGCCGTCATGGGCATCGTAAAAGATGATGGCTGGGATGGATTTCTTTTCATCAACCCCCATCTCCGCCTGATAATCAAAATGTATCCTTGTGACTTGCTCGGTGACCTGAAGTCCCTCAGAGATGTTTTCCTTGTACTCGCCAAAATACATCTCGGATACTTCACAGAGGTTCTCACCGGTCCTTGTGGGATCCACGAAATCTTTTTCCCTCATCAGGTACTCAGTGTCATGGTCTATCATGTTGATCATGATATTGCCAAATTCAGGATCGAACTGGGATCCTATCTCTTTTGCAATTTCTTCCCTTACAGTACTCTGGGGGAGGGGCTCTCTGTGATGCCGCCTGGAGGTCATGGAATCATAGGCGTCAGCTACAGCTATTATCCTTGCGATCTCCGGGATATTATCACCGCTAAGGCCTTCCGGATAGCCCTTTCCGTCGTACCTCTCATGGTGGTATTTGGCACCGACACTAAGGAATGGGAAGTCCTTGACGACCGATAGCATTTCTCCACCAATGCTTGCATGGCTCTTAAAGACATCATACTCCTGATCGGTAAGCTCAGAGGATTTCTGAACTATTGAGTCCGAAATTCCAATCTTACCCACGTCGTGGAGAAGGGCTGCAAAATAGACTTCATCACACTTTTTATCATCCATACCTGCCAGTCTTGCAATCTCTTTTGAATATTCCGCAACCCTGACAGAGTGTCCCCGACTGAAGGTATCGCCCGAGTCTATTCCGGAAGCAAGGGCAATGGCAGTTTCTTCAAAGAGCCTTTTCATGGAAGCATGTTCACCTTTGATATTTGCAATAGCTGCCATGCTGGCATTATGCGCTCTTTCGTTCATATCAACAAGGGACAGGGTATAGATTAGAACCACCATTGCTACCGCAGCCATATCAACCAGTGATACTCCGTATGCAAAAAACTGTATCATGGACGAAACCAGACATACCAATACAAACCAGAATATAGACAGGGCAATCCTGCCCTTCAGTCTCTTTCTGTAGTATATTAGCGCCGCCATCTGGATAATAAATATCATATATGGAAAGATGTAGCTGATAAAATACAGAGGCGATCTCTGGTAGGTATTGTTTTCGTCAAAGGTGTAGTAAAGACCTGTAAACTGCGACAGTACCACTAAAATTGTAGCTATTATACCAAGGGCAAAGGAAATCCTGACAATAAGCGCTGTCTTTTCAAGCCCGCCTTCATTCCTTAGTACATCATCAAGATACAGGGTTATGCAATTGAGTACCGTTACGGTCATCAAAAACACAAGGAAATTGCTGATCCTGACAGCCCAGTATCCTTCCACCCCGGGGATTCCATGATACAGATAAGCTATTCTGTCGGCCTCAAGCCATATGGCAGCACCGATCTGCATTACCAGCATTATGGTCTTTCTGCGTTTTGACATAACAGTACTTATCAGGGTGAAAACAGAAATGATAAGACATATGCTGGTAAGTGCAAGCATTATATCTACCTGATGTACCCTAAGAAATTCAAACATCCGATGTTCCCTTTCCGTGCGCTTTCAATCTCGTCCTTTGTCACAGACCAAGTATCTGTTCCATCTTGTCCCAGTCAAATACTTTAAGTGCTTTTTCTATCTCCTTGATATCTGCAGCCTGCTGCTGAGGAAGCTTATACTGCTTAAGCTGTTCCACAACCATCATAGTGCCGTCGTAGTCCATCTGGGCAACCTGCTCCTTAAGGGCTTCAAAAGCCTCATCAAGCTCATCCTGCGCCATTTCAGGAAGATCCTTTGTCTCCTCCTGATTTCTTTCATCCACAAGTCTCTGAAGCCTTGGCCCATATGCCCTGAAGTCTTCAAGCATCCTGCCGGTGTTTGCCTCAATAAACTCAAGATCTTCTTTGTTGCCTGCATCCTCTAATTTCTGGCAAAGCGCTGACAGAGCACTTGCTCCGATTATCCTTGCGGAGCTCTTAAGGGCATGAACTTTAACTGTGTACAGCCTCACGTCTGCGTCATTATAAGCATCCTCGATTACCCTGGCGTTATCCTCTATGGTCTCGGCAAACATCTGGAGCGTAGACATGAACTCCTCCGCTCCGCCGCAGTTCTTTATTCCTTCTGTGACAGATATTCCTTCTGTATCCAAAAGCCAGTTATAGCCATCATTTAGCCTGTTATCGTCTTCTCTTTGTTTTGTATCCTCCACCTCATCTGCCTTCATCATGATATTCTCAGGCAGATGCTTCATGATAGCCTTCTCGACCTGCACTGTATCAATAGGCTTTGCCAGATAACCGTTAAAGCCCTTTGACTTGTAGAAGTCCTCACCTGCAGTTCCGTTGGCAGTAAGGGCATATACAGGAAGATCGGGATACTTCTTACGGATCTGGGCAAGGGTCTCTATTCCGTCCATTCCCGGCATCATATGGTCAAGGAGCACCACATTGAAGCTTCCGTTCTTTAGCCTGTCAAGACACTCCTCTCCGCTTCCTGCAGTGGTGATAAACATCTTTGTAGGCTTTAAAAGTCCCTTTATGACAGCAAGGTTCATAGGGTTGTCGTCAACCACCAGGATGTCCGCATCCGGCGCCACGAACTTAGGTACATAAGGGCCGGTATTTCCGGTGTCCTCATCCTCATGGAATATTCCAATTCCCTGACCATCAATTATCTTCTGGGACAGAGTCAGGATAAATTCACTTCCCTCTCCGTACTCACTCTCACACCAGAGCTTTCCGTTCATAAGCTCTGCAAACTGTCTTGAGATATCAAGTCCAAGACCGGTTCCCTGAATGCCGCTGTTCTTTTCCTCATCAAGTCTCTCGTAGGCGGAAAAGAGCTTATCCAGGTCCTCTTTCTTTACACCTATTCCGGTATCCTTTACGGATATTCGAATTTTGCAGGACATCTCAGACCTGTCGGTGACCACAGCCTTTAAAGTGAATCCGCCTTCATCTGTGTACTTTACGGCATTGGTAAGGAGATTGAGTACTATCTGTTTTATCTTTCCGTCATCGCCGTAAAGGCGCTTTGGCATGGTCTCATCTATATCAACGTCAAAGTAGAGCTTCTTGGACTCCGCTCTTACACGTATCATCTTTATAACAGCTCTGAGTACTGTTTCAACATCATACTCCTGTTCCACAAGATGCATCTTACCGGACTCGATCTTGGAGATATCAAGAAGATCGTTGATAAGTCCAAGCAGGGACTCTGTCGCCCCCTTTATATCAAGTGCATAGCCCATTACGGTCAGGTAGTAATTATCCGGAACATTTTTTCCATCCTCTCTAAGGATCATCTCATCCATTCCAAGAATGGTATTGATAGGAGTCCTGATCTCATGGGACATATTTGCCAGGAATCTGGACTTGGCCATATTGGCTCTCTCTGCCTCTTCCTTGGCCTTCTGGATCTCCAGGTACTGCCTGCTGACAACGGTTCCGTTCATGACCCGCCACACAATGACACCTGCAAGAACTACCATGAGTCCCATCAGCATGATCCTTACAGCAGTTATCTCAAAAAAGTGAGGCTCTTTCCTGATATCAACGGTCTCATCCGAGAGCACATCCCCCGTCTGATTATCCAGGATCTGAATGTGCAGTTTATGATTTCCATATTTCATTCTGGTGTATTCCAGATCATATAATTTGTTGTGCTCAGCGGTTATTCCGTCTTCAATGGCTCCGTCCAGATATACCCGGACCAAGGGATTGGTGGTGGTATAGTCAAGAATAGCCGGCGAGATCTGAATACGCCCATCTCCGGCAGGTATGACATATGTACCGGAGGCATTTGGAAGTATCCTCTCTCCATCCTTAAGGAGCTGGGCCACTGCTGTCTTAATAACAGGTGTCTCTTCGTGGAACTTATAGATGTTGATTCTGCTTACCCCCGAGTTTCCGGCAATGTAGAGATTTCCATCGTAGTCAAGACAGCTTCTTCCATTGGCAATTGGCATACTTGTAAGTCCATTTGCCATGGTAAAAAGCCTATAGTCCGTGACATTATCATCCAACAGATTCTGTGCCTTCACAAGGTAAATTCCCTGGGAAGAAGTGATCCAGGAATTGTCCTTTCTGTCAAAGAAAATATCAAAGTTGTTGTTATATGGAAATGTGGTAACAGGGGTAACTACCCCGTCCTTAAGATATTCGATGGAATTAGAGGTGATCAGCCAGTGAACGGATCTTCTGATATCTCTTTTTATCATCATGACCACATCACTTGTAAGACCGTTTTCTATCTTGCTGATATTATCGCCATCAATGACATAAATTCCATCACCATCGGAAGCAGCAAGTATCCTTCCGCTTTCATCCTCGCAGACAGAAAGAATTACTGTGTTCTTTAGTCCTTCTTCCTTACCTATTGTGGATATTATCTTTCCGTCCTTGAGAATCGCTACTCCGCCGTTAGTTCCGACGATGATCCTGCCATCACTGGTCTCATAGGTACAGCGGATCTCATTGCTTGGCATGCCTTCCGAAACAGTATAATCAGTAATACCTCCCTGTGGGTTGTAGCAGATAAGCCCCTTATTGCCTGTAAGAACAGACACCCAGAGATTGCCCTTGCTGTCCTTAATGATATCCCTGACTCTGTTTTTGCCCACATGAACTGTGAGCATATTGTTGATAGGAAACATGCCGGAATTGACTACCCTAAGTCCATCATCTGTTCCGTAATACAACAGGTCGCCATACATACAGGTGGCATTTACCACTTCCTTCTCCATGTTGGCTTTACCTGAAAAATCCTGAAAATCATTGGCAATGATCTTCATGACACCCATTCTGGAAGAAGCAAGCCAAATGTTGCCCTGATAATCCGAAGTGATCATTTCAATTGATGAGTCCATGGGAAGGTTATCCAAAGCCTTAAAGTTTTCGTGCTCATCCAGATATCCCACTACAGATTCTGATGTGACCCAGACACGGCCGCACTCAAAACTCATCCAATGGGTATTCCTTATGCCGGGCACATATATTCTTTTTAGTTCCTCAACATCCTCTCCATAGGTTCCATAGTAAATGTAATCCGATGAAGTGCCATAATACAGCTTTCCCGACTTATATGGATCGGCAAGGATTGTGGTGATGTTCCCAATACCAAGGTCTCTTCCTGAATAAAAGCTCACCAGCTTGCCGTAGGAAAGTCTGAATATCGCACCGTTCCTGGTCTGTCCGTAAACACTTCCGGTAACATCCGTAACAAGACGCTGTACTCTCTCATTGTTGATCCTGTCGTCATCCACAGCATGGAGGGTCATATTCTCATCCACATAGGAAACTCCTGCTGTTGATGCAATATATATGTAGCCACTTCCTTCCTCCGCAAAGGTTCGCATGGAGGATGAAGGAAGTCCGTCCTCCTTACCAAAATGTATATTCTGATCACCCTCCAAAAGAACCACTACTCCATTGTCATTGGTTCCTATCCACACTCGTCCTTTGCTGTCTTCAAATATCCCTCTTCCATTGGTAAGTCCCGTAGAGGCCGGCAGCCTTTCGAATCTGGATCCGTCGTATCTGATGATGCCTGCGTATCCGCCTATCCATACATAGCCGTCGCTGGTTCCAAGGACACAGTTTGCTTCAGAGGTAGGAAGGCCATTTTCGGCATTATACAAAACCGCCATGTAGTCTGTATTGGCAATCTGACCTGTTGCAGCATATCCCCCGCCATTGGTCATGGCCTTACCAGCACTCTCCTCCTGGTTGCCTGCTTCTACATAAGCATCTTCAGAGGCATGAGAAATAAAAGCACTTCCCGCAAAGCACACAGAAAGCAGCAGTGCAGCCATATATCCCTTTGCTCTGTTAGCACATGTCATATCCGGTAAACCTCCACGCCTTCGGCGTTATTATCTTTCAGGATACTTTCTAAGGATTCCCTTTACTTCAGTAAAGGATTCTGCAAAAACTTCCACGCATTTGGGATCGAACTTATTACCTGACCCTTCCTTTATCATATCCAGGGCCTCTCCCGCGGAGACAGCCTTCCTGTAGACCCTTGAGGAAGTCAGCTCATCAAAGGAGTCTGCTATAGCCATGATACGGGCAGACAGAGGGATCACTTCTCCATGAAGTCCAAGAGGGAAGCCTGTTCCATCCCAGTTTTCATGATGATAGGCAGCCATGTTTCTGGCTTCCTTTAAGTAGTTTTCTCCCTCTACTGTTGTTATGGCATTTTCCAGGATCTTTTTGCCTGCTGTAGTGTGGGTCTTCATGATCTCATTTTCTTCTTCAGTGAGCTCTCCGGGCTTATTCAAAACAGACTCCGGAATATTAACTTTTCCTATGTCATATAAGGGGGCTGATATTTCAACATCATTGATATATTTGTCTGTGATCTTTTCAGCATAATAGCCCTTGCGGCGAAGTCCCTCCAAAATGATACGGACATACTCAGTGGTTTTTTGTATGTGGGATTTTGAATCGATATTCTGATTTTCAATGATATCAGCCATGGTCATGATAAGACCTGTCTGCATCTTTTCGTTGGACCTTGCCAGAAGACGGATGCTCTTTAGCTGCTCCGCAGCCTGATTAGCCATCTCGCAGGAGGACCTGTAGAGCTGTTCCAGCTCGTCATCTGTGCGGATATCAAGTCTTTCCAGATTCTTTACGCTTTCATCCAGCCCGTCCTGATCATCCAAGTTATTTATCAGGTCATCTATACTCTTTTCCAGACTGCTTATGGGATAAACCAGATTATACGCAGACATACCAATTCCGTAGGCAAGGATCAGGGCAAAGAAGCCCGAGAAAGCAAGGGCGAGCCTTACAATATAATTTCTTATATAGCGGTTAAAGCCCTCAATTGCAATATCTGCTCCTACATAGTATGTGGTGGGATTGCCATCTGAGTCTGACAGTGGTTCATAACCTGTTATAAAGGTTCCGTATCTGCTCTCAACTTCCTGAACATCTATTCTTTTTCCCTGAAGAAGTTCAGGTACAAGGGGCAAAAAAGCCTTATCAAAATCTATCTTTTCACCCACATAGCTGTTTTTCTGTGATTCTTCATCCGTATCAAATATAAGATAACAGCCATCCTCTCTGATCTGATATACATAAAGATACTCAAGCTCAAAGAAAATCCTCTTCATGTTGATGAGCTTAGTATTGTACTGCATGTACTTAACATTGCCGTATTCAGAGATCTTACTTTTGTCATCAAGAAACTTTTTGAAGTCATCGCTATCAAGGACGGTTGCTGCGTATTTGGTAATATCCGTAACTATCTGTCTGCCATCCGACTTGGCGGATTCATAATTCATCCTTGCACTTACAATGCCAAGGATCATTGTAATGAGAACAACAAGTGAAATAAGAAGGAATGTAACCTTTACCCTAAGTGACATTCCCCCCTCTTTAATGTTAAGCTTTAGCTTATTTAGCTCTTCCTTTGAAAGGGGATTCTGTCTCCATTTGCTTTCCCACAAGTGCTTTCTTACACTCTTTGGCATGATCAGATACATAGCAAGAGCAATGGCTACAGAGGCTCCTTTATCCACAATATTCAGGGCCGTGATAATAAACATTGAGACCAGGAAGAACAGGGAATTATTATCCCCCGCGATACTTCTTGCATTATCAGCCACGTAAGAAAGCACAGGCTCCCCAAGAAGCAGCCACTGAAAAACAGTACCTATGACACCGGAAATAACTGCCAGTTCTCCGACAAGGCAAAACGCATGCACAAGCCTGTGTTTCTCATTATGGACATAAGAGGCTGACCTCAGGGCAACAAACACTCCTAAAAGTGCAAAATACAGAGCATCGGCGGAATAAACACTGCATAACATGCTGGTGGCAACTGCCACAGTGATTGCCGGGATAGGCCCCATGACAAAGGCCATCAGTATCGTTCCCACTGTATCAAAGTAAAAGGGAAGCCCATGTCCAAATGACAGATAGCACAAAGCCGCATTTAGCGCCGTGCACAGCACTATTGCGATCACCAGTCTTATATTAAACATTTTTATTTTCGGCAGATGCAGATTCACTGTGACAGATCTCCTTTTTAATCGATGCTTCTCACTTTAACCTTTATTTCATCTACTTTACCTTCTCTTATGGAAAGAGCATGCTCCTTTGAAAGCGCTTTACCCAAAGAGATTATTTCTTTTCCGTCTGCAAAGCTAAGAGTGTATTCACAGACCTCATAATTTCCGGGATAATAATCTCTCCTGGAATCAAATTCATATGAAACCTTCACGTGTCCAAGGAGGGTTGCAGACACGGAAAATCTGCCATTCTCGTCCTTTATCAGATATGAAGGTATTGCAGGAGCAACCTCAAAGGTAAGCTCTCCATCTTCAAGCTTAAATACATTCTTTCCAAAGAAGATCAGCTTCCACATGCTGATAAATTCAATGGTAGAACCGGAAAGCCTTGCGACAAATCCCTGCCCCCACTTGCTGATGTCAGGATTCTTGCTGCTGGCGATGAAGGAGGAATTCTCAAGGGTGCTCCTGCCGTAGGTATCCTTATCAAGGAAAGGAACAGCCATCTTTCCAAAATCCTCAAAAAATTCGCCGTATAGCCCGCTCCTTAACAGCTCCAGCAGATACTTGTACTCCATGTGCATCCAGATGGACTCATTCTCCAGCCATCCGGGAGTAAATGCCCTGCACCTTCCAAGCTCAAAGCTTGCATCCTGAAGTGAAGCATTGACCTTGTACATATAAAGCTTACTGTCAAAAAGGTCACTTCCCTTGACTTTATTATAAAGAGCCCTCTTCTCCTCAAGGCTTCTGTCAAGCTTAAGGAATCTTACAGGACCCTCCAGGAAATCAGGAACTTTGACGAGGGTAAAGTGGGTTGGAATGATACTGCCGTTCACCTCATCATACTTATCAACCTCATAGGTAAAGTACGAAGGACTGATGCCCTGCCCCAACGAAAGAGCCCTGGTAGCACCCTCATCAATTCTCCTTGCAAAGGTATCAAGTGCAGCAAGCACCTGCCCTGAAGTCATTTCCTTAAGATCCCCGGAAAAGTCATTGTAAACCTTATCCCTGTACTGTTCCCTCAGGTCGTTTCTTGCATTCCAGTTGGAGATAAGCTCATCGTCACTGCTGCCGGCAGGGTCAAAAGAGTTCTCGATATCTTGCAGCTTTTCTATAAAATCTGCAGCCTCTGATGGTAGCTCAAGACTCATATCATACTCAGATATCCTGCCTGTCATAAACCTTATCATTCTAAGGAGCTCATAGGTATCATTCATGGAGGATCCAAGAAGAGCCGGCATTCCGTTTAATGCGTCGTACCAGCCGGGCTTGCCTCCATCCATCTCAATTCCCATTCCCTGAACGTCGAGGCTTGCATACTTAACAGCTGACAGGATCAGCATCTTGGCCATAAGAGACATCTCAACAGTTTTACCGTTTTTATATCCGGCAAAAGATCCGGCTTTTTTTGTATCTCTTTCCACCAGGAAGTTGTACTGCCTTATGCCGTTTTCTGTCCTGACATAGCGCTCACTTCTTGGAAGGACCTTCTGTCTGCAGTCAAAAGAAGTAACCTTGGTATCAAACAAAAGCTCTTTTTCCCTGTCAGGGAACACCTCCAGGTAGTCCTCTATAAGATCAAGGTTATAGGACCAGTGATCGGACCAGTAGCCCTCTCCAAACTCTGCGCCTCCAGTCTCTACGGCCTTTGACATGATCTCTTCAAAGCGATCCTCATGGCCGCCATCAAGAAGGGCTGCAAAAAGCTCTCCTGGAGTAAACGGCTTTTTAACCTCTATACCACCAAGTAGCGCATCATCAGCCTCGTAGCGGATCTGCTCTATCTTAAGAGGGTTATAACCGTCAAGCTGAATGAGCGAGTAGAACATCTTAATATTGCGCTCTCCAACCTTATTGTTTGCGCTAAAGAAGGTGTCACACCTTCTGTTCTGGTTGACATCCCTGAAATTACCATTTCCCTGGGAATAGAATTCAGGAGACATGGAGAAATAGTTGTAATCCCTCTCAAGGTCTCCGTGCTTTCTTGAGTAAACATAAAAAACATGTCCCGCAAGATCAATGGGACTTCCGCCCCTTAAAACATTGTCCATGTAGTTGACTCTTGTATAGGCGTCAAAAACAGGATTAGAAGTCTTAGTAGAAACCACATCCGTAAGCTCATCAGTGAGTTTATCCGCCTGCGTGAATTTCTCTTCAAAGTAAGCGCTGTCAATCTTTTTTGAAAGGAACTTTCTTAAAACACCCTTATTTCTTACCTGACCGATCATTTCATAGAGAGTGATCTCTTCCCCTGCTCCAAGCTCTCTTTTACATGCGAAGAAGCAGCACGGGAATTCATTGGACAGGTTCTGCTTTTCCTTAAGAACACTATCCAGGCTGTTTTCAATGAACCACTCCGGTCTGTTAAAAGAAAGATCGTAGGAGAATACAAACTTTGGATCTGCAATCACAGGGAGCTTGTCAGTAGTCTCATCTACTCCAAAGGCAAAGTTTCCGCCCTCAACCTTCTTGATGACCGCAGAGTCTTCCATACTGACACGGACTCTGTAAAATGGTACCTTTTTATCTACATCTTCAACCTGCATCCAGGCCTTGGTGGTCTGGAGCATCATCTTTAATCCAAACTGCTCAACCCCATAAGGAACAAGAGCGGGCATTCCGTCAAGGACTTCAAAGGTCCTTTTTTTGTCAGAATTATTTTTGATAGTGACAACACGCATCAGAGCCCCAATCTCTTCGCCGGGAAGAGTGGTATAGTCCACAGCTACGGAAATACCGTGTTTTTCTGAATAGTCGCTGATCCCAAGGCCATTCATATAAATTGTCATGTTCTCTGCTTCGGTGTCGGTATAGAAGGGCTCATAAAACTCCCCGTCGGCCTTGATAAAGGTCCGAAAGCCCGTTCTTTTGACCATCTGATATGAATTGTGGGCCGGTGAAAACTCCATTATCCCGTGGTCCTTATCCTGAACGCCAAAGCCGGTTACGGCCTGTCCCCTGTTAACATAGTAGCACCAGATGGGAATGCCATGGGTTCCGGCGATTCCCGGAAGGAAGCTGGCAAAGGTGCTCTTTCTACCGTAATCCTTAATATTGTCCTTAACTTTTGTCTCTCGTTTTATCATTACATCCTCCGAAAAGTTTTACTCAAATCTAAGGATCACATCAAGGATCCTCTTGGCGCTTGTCTCTAAGACCTTCCTGTCGACAGCCCCCATTCCCATAGCCTTAAGTACTCTGTCAGTAAAGCCGCATCCCATCTTAAGGTCATTTCCTGCATTTATTTCTTTATATTGCTCTGCCCTGTTCCACCAGTCAGATGTAACAAAACCCTTAAAGCCCCATTCATCCCTCAGGATCCCGGTAAGCAGGTCTCTCGACTCAGATGCCCTCTCGCCGTTGATGGCATTGTATGAGGACATAATGGTATAAGGATTGGACTCCCTTACAATTATCTCAAAGGCCTTGAGATATATTTCTCTTAACGCTCTCTCGGAAACCCTTGAGTCGCTGTGCTTCCTGTTGGTCTCCTTGTTATTGCAGGCAAAATGCTTTACACTTGCACCCACCTTATTTTTCTGTATTCCGCGGACCATGGCAGCTGCCATTCGTCCTGTAAGATAGGGATCTTCTGAATAATATTCAAAGTTTCTGCCGCACATAGGGCTTCTGTGGATGTTCACAGCAGGAGTGAGCCATACGCACAGATTGTTTTCTTTAAGCTCTTCTCCTCCCGCAAATCCAATCTCTTCTGCCAGCTCCTTGTTCCAGGTGCATGCAATTGAAGTTGCGCATGGAAATGCAGTAGTCAAAACTCCGGTCTGTGGCTGGATCCTGACCCCTGCTGGTCCATCAGCAGTCTGGGCATTAGGAACCCCGTATTCAGGGAGATTACCAAAGCCAAAGACATTTCCAACACCGGTGTTTGGCTGGCCGCCAAGAAGGTCTATGAGTCTGTCATCAGGTAGCTGCCCCACAAACTCATCAAGGGATGCCTTTCCCTCAGATACATCCTTAAGGGTTATGGCTCCTTCTTTGTATGGATATGTCAGATAGTGGCTTTCAACTGCCCGTATAACCGGAGTAAGAGCCTCTTCTGTTCCGGGCTCCATCTTTTCAAAAATACACTCATTTAAATCCTTTTTAGGACCGGCAGGAAGCTCCTCGTAGCTGCCGTCTGAGATCATTCTCTTTTTAAGTTCATTTGGTGCAAGCTTGTGGGAAAGCTCTTTTATGACTATGTCTTCATCAATGCCATAGGAATAATCCACTCTGACAGCACTTCTGACATCAGTGCCTACATAGAATTCATATACTCCCTTTTCAAGGACATAGGATGCCTCTTTGACTTTTCCAAGATCATCGTAGGAAGACATCTGATAAAAAGTAACTGAAAGAGGGATAAGCTCTGATTCTCCGGGCTCAAGCTCTTTTGTCTTGGCAAAATCTGCAAGGTTTCTTGAAGGCTTTCCAAGAAGTCCCTGGGGCTGGCTAAAGTAAAGCTGCACTACCTCTTTTCCCTTAATCTTTCCGGTGTTGGTCACCTTGATGGTAAAGGCAAAGCCGTCATACATCTCTCCCGCCGAGACAAGCTCCGTTTCAAAGGTTGTATAGGAAAGTCCATAGCCGAAAGGATAAACAACTTTATCCGCAGCGCCTCCTATGGTCTCAAAGTACCTGTAACCAACGTAAATGTCCTCATTGTAGTCAACATAGTCAAAGCTGTCATGGAAGAGCGCTGTTGAAGGGTAGTCCGACAGCTCTCCCGCAAAGGTATCCACCAGTCTTCCGGAAGGACAAACATTTCCAAGGATGACATCTGCAGCAGAAAGTCCACCTTCCATTCCTCCCTGCCCCATATAAATGGCTCCGTTTATGGCCTCATCACCGGCAATCCACCTGCAGTCGATGACTCCGCCCACGTTAAGAACTGCAATGACTTTTTTGAAGGAGGATTTAACCTTATCTATCATGTTTTTTTCTTTTTGAGTGATATAAAAATCACCCTCAGGGAACACTTCACCTGAAACCTCAGGCATTGAAAGTCCCCTTGGCCATGGGGAAAACTCATTGTCACAGGATACACTGCTCCTGTCCCAGCTCTCTCCGGAGAACCTGTTTATTACAATGAACGCAGTATCGGTAAAGTTCTTTGCATCCTCAAAGACATCCTCCGGAATCTCTATCTCAGCAGTCATTCCGGGGCAAAGACCCTTGTTATACTGAGCCTCAAGCGCATTTTTATACAGTTCAATAAGAGGCTCAAAGACCTTAACTCCTCTTATCTTCAGACCGTCATAGAGAGAATGGACATACTTGCAATACACATCTCCTGAGCCACCGCCGCCCTTAACATATTCATAACTTGCCTTTCCAAAAAGAGCTACAGGGGTCCCCAAAGAAACAGGAAGAACTCCGTCATTCTTTAAAAGAACGATGCTCTCATCAGCTGCCCTCTTGGAAATATCTATGTGCCTCTTACTGCCGGTCACCCGCTCTGCATCCTCATAAAGAGGAATCCCCGGTTGATAATTTAATCTTGCCCATTTCTCCATAAAAAACCTCCATAATAAAAATGTTGTTAATGCCAGAAAACTTCAAGGGTAGTTTTATCATTGGTCTGCGTAAGGGAAACATTCTCTGAAACAGGTACAAAATCCAGGTCTGATGCTTCAGCGTTTTTCTTATAGACAGGTACTCCCTCTCCCTCTTTGAAGGCCTCCACAAATTCCTCAATGGTATTTATGGGATGGTCAAAGGCTGTTCCTCCCATATCCGGCTGGCCAAAATAGTGGATATCCGAGCCTCCTGTCATCTTAAAGCCGCGCCCCCTGCCATACATATATGCCAGAGCATTCTGGTAGTCGGGGTTTGCAGCATTGTAGCCTTCTATTCCGTCACAGGCTCCGGGAGTGATGTGTATCTCAGAAAGATAGCCTCTTTCCCTGAAGGGATGAGCCTGAAGCATTATCCCTCCGGCGTCATGTACCATCTGATAGATCCTGAATCTGTCACTCTTATCCATGATATCAGGATTATCAAGAAGCCACTTTTCATCAAGGCCGTAAATCAGGAACTCATCTCCCTGGAAATTGTACTCGATCCCAAACAGTACAGTGAAGTCATGACCTGCCTTTTTTTGAGCATTGTGATACCCGCTGCAGTAGCGCCTGACCCTCTCTTCCCACGGAAGATTCTTTGGAACACAGCTGTTTCCCGTAAAAAAATGATCTGTCACAATGATCCCGGCATAGCCAAGCTTTTTCATGTAATCTATGTAATCCTCTGCCGGAGTCCTTGAACAGGCACTTGCTTCAATTGTGTGCAAATGTGTCTCGTATACGTATTTCATTTTCCAGATCACCTATCCATCCTGATATCCATATTATAAATGTTCCCGGCAAAGTAGCAATCTCTGCCGGGAACATAAGTATACCAAAATATGGAAACAGTCACCATTCCCTGCTAAAGGTCTCTTCATGCCAGAACTTGTTCTGAAGCTCATTCTTGGTGCAAAGATTTGAAAGGTAATCACCAACCATGTAATTACCCATTACCTTGTTGGCCTTTTCGTACAGCTCTTCAGAATCAATTCCGGAAAGGATCATTATCATTCCAAGCTGGCCTATCATAGTGGTCCTGTTTTTAAGGATAATATCCTCCTGACCTGTATGAACAGTCTCATAGTGCTTTCTTACGTTAATGGCAACTCCGTCAAACTTGGCAACAATCCTGCTGTCAAGGCCAAGGAGTCCCGCGTCATCAGTGGCAAGGACAAAGGCGATTCCCATATTTTTAAACTCGTCAAGGACATATTCAAGCTCGTCCTGTGCCTGCATGGCAATGGTATCACTGACATCAAAAACAAGAAAGGCCGGATCGATAACATATCTGTCTATACTCTCTTTTACCCTCTTGACCAGCTCACGGGTAAGAACCTGAACAGACATGATATGGATGGTGAGTCTGACAGGACCGACTCCGCTGTGAGCAATTCCATCTCTTATAAATCTGCAGACAGAATCTATCATCCTAAACTCAAGCTCTGATACAAAGCCCGTATTCTCAGCAACCGACATGAACTCGGCAAAGGATATTCCTTTGATGCTTTTGTCAGGCAGGGTAAGAAAAGCCTCTGCGGAATTGATCTTGTGGGAGTTTTTGTCATAAACAGGCTGATACATTACCAAAAAGCTGTCTTCAGCCATTCCCTTGGTTATAGCTCTCTCAATTGTGATCTTCTTTAAGATGAAGTCAAGGTCATTCCCCTGTAAGACCATCTTATCGGTATTTTCAAGCTCCGCTTCCGCCAGGAGCAGAACGTCACTTACATCACTGAGCTCATCAGGGCACTTAGCACATAAAACCTTGATCTTGACATTGGTTATTCCGCCGGCAGCTGAAAAGCTCTTTTTAAATCTGTCCTCAATATTAACCAGAATGCCGTCTATGATATCCTTGGTTGCGTCAGGACATACCAGGAAAAAGTTTCCGCCCCCTGATCTGTAGGCATCATATCTGTTGTCCATACATTCAAGGAAGTCAGCAATCTCTGCCATCAGGCTGTCATAACCCTCATGTCCTACAACCCTTCTGTAAAGATCATCGTTTATGACTCTTACACAAACTACATAGAAATCTCTTTTGACCTTTAAATAGATACTCATGTCATGCATAAGAGCCGACTTATTGTAGGCATTGGATCTGTAGTCCAGCCTGTAATCATCTCTTTCGATCATGATCATAAGTCCCATAAGGCCTAGAGCTTCGCCCATGAGCTCGCACACCACAGAAGGGAAAAGCATCTGTATGATGGTGGCGCTGAATGCAAGAAACATAAAGTAGAACATGGCCACCTTCTGAAGATTGTTCATGGTATTCCAAAAACGCTTTATGAGATAAATGCAGAAAAGCACATAAGTGATACAGACTGCATAAGCTATGTATACTCCCACTCCGCGGGTATAAACAAGATTCTCATCAACATCAAAGAAAAGTTGTGTGGCGGGGTTGGACAGAACCACCAGCTCAAGAATCGCAAAGGGAGTAAGAAACAGAAACAGCTTGACCTTGCTTAGCTTATGATACACTTCGCACACTACGATTATGTAAATGCAAAAGATCGGGATAAGTGCTATGTGAGTCAGATAATACACAAATTTGCAGGCATAGGTAATAACCAGTCTGGCAGTATAAGGCAGACCTGATGGTGTTACAAACGTGGAAATAAACCCTGTGGTGCAGTTGAGAAAGATAATTGCCAGCATCGCAAGGAAAAGGCGGCTGCGAAGACGTTTTTTGTTCAGTCTATGCATCACAGCCGTATAGAAGATGCAGGTCACACAGATAAGTGCTGCTGCTATTCTAAATGAGAGAGCACCAAGAGTTTCGTAATTCATTTCTCGTTTTTCCTAGCCTTAAAGAATGCATCAAGGGTTGCAAGGAGCTTGTCCTTGGAAATAGATTTCAAAAGATAATCCTCGGGTTTAAGAGAGATAACATTGGTAACGCTCTCTCTGTCATTTTTGCCGGTAAGGAACATAACAGGTGTAGAATTGGAAAAAGATTCGCTCTTTAACATCTCCATAACCTTGGGGCCGTCAAGGACAGGCATGTCGTAGTCCAAAAGGATCAGGTCCGCCTTGTTGGTGGCAAGCCATGCTACAGCCTGGGTCCCGGAATTGGCCATTCCAACCCTGTAGGTATCCTTTAGCCACTCTCTTATCATCTGAAGGAAGGTGAGGTCATCATCCACAATAAGGATGCACTTTCTCCTTTGAAGCTCAAACTCATCGTCTGTTGCCACCATGACCTTGCTCATGAGATCCCCCATATCAAGAGGTCTTGATACTTCAAAGGCCACATCCTCTTTTGGAATATACTTATGCACAAGATCAAAGGCAGGCTTATCTCCAATGACCATCATTATGATGTTCTCTTCCATGCTAAGGTCCTTGAAGTAGACCATGGCATCCCGATGTTCCTCAAACTCTGTATCAGTATAGAGGACTATGAGATTAGCTCCGTGCTGTTTGCTTGACAGATCAGCTATGGAATAGGAAGATTCCACAACTGTGTACTTTGCTGAAAGCATGGCATTTTTAATGGCATTTACAAGAAATGTTTCCTCATTTCTTACAAGTAAGATCTTTTTATCAAACATATTTTACTCCTGCAGCCCCTTTAGGCCCTGTGATGCTAATTCACTGATCTCGTCCCATTTAAGTTTATAAGCCCTGTCGCCTATCTTCTTGATAATTTCCTTATCTTCAGGCTTAAGCCTGTAGGTCTTTAGTGAATCCAGAATGAAGGTTAACGTGTCGTAGTCAAGTGTCTTACTAACTTCAATTATAGTCTGATAAGCGTCCATCATTCTAGCTTTACTTATAAGTTCTTTTGAATCATCTTCGTGTTCTTCTATTTCTTCCTCAAATCCCGGAACCTTTGAAAGGGAATAGATAACGATGGAATGAAGGTTGAGGAGCTCATTGTGATATTCTTCAATGGTATCCACATCATGCTCGTTGCCGGCTTTTTCCAGCATTTCCGAAAGTTTGGAAAGTTCTGTTGCACCAATGGTCCTGCTGGTACTCTTTAAGGAATGGACATAGCTGGTATAATCTTTAATGTTCTTGGTGTTATATGCAGTCTCAATATTGTCTCTGGTCATTTCAGCTGACTCGTAGTAGACCTTAAGGATGCTCAAATAACTGTCTACGCTGCCACAGTTCTTAAGTCCCTCATTTACGTTGATCTTTTCAAGCTCATCCAGGTACTCAGGATATGCGGACTCTTCTTCCCTCTCCTCATCGGCAGGGGCTGCGCCCTCTTCCACTCTGGTTATTTCCACCTTGTCCTTAGGAAGATACTTGATGAGAGCCTCTTCGAGCTTGTCACTCTCTATAGGTTTACTTAAGTAGTCATCAAAGCCCTCCCTGAGGAAGTTCTCCCTGGCACCGGAAATGGCGTTGGCAGTAAGTACAAGTACCGGAGTATCTGTGTTTGGAGAATCCATATCCTCCTTTATTGCATTTAGGGTCTCGATACCATCCATACCGGGCATACGGTAGTCAAGAAGGATCAGGTCAAACTTCTTGACATGTTGCTTTTCAAGACACTCAAGGCCGCTCCTTGCAGATTCTATCTTAAGAAGCGTGTGCTTTAACAGCTCCCTTATTACCACGTGGTTCATGGGAGTGTCATCAACGACAAGAACATTAGCATTAGGTGCAGTAAACTTCTCCTTGTACTGCTTCCTCTCCTTGATGGATGTCTGGAGCCTCTTCTTGAAGTCTCCTATAGGTACATCTTTTACGATCTTTTGCGGAAGAGCTATCTTAAACGTAGATCCCCTTCCATACTCACTCTCAACCTCAATGGTTCCACCCATGAGTTCAAGGAGCGAAGAGGTGATGGCAAGTCCAAGACCGCTTCCTTCAACAGTCTTGTTCTTGTCTATGTCAAGTCGCTTAAATTTATCAAACAGCGACTGCATATCCTCTTTTCTTATTCCGATACCGGTATCCTTTACATCAATCTTAAGGATGATAGTGTCATCAAAGCTGCGCTCGCCACTTATCGTCAGGGTTACAGTACCCCTTGATGTATATTTGATGGCGTTGTTAAGAACATTTACAATGATCTGCCTGAATCTGATCTCATCGCCCATAAGGGAGTTTGGAATCCTCTCATCTATGTCAAAGACAAGATCTATTACCTTCTGCTCGGCCTTAATGTGGATCATGTTGTAAACATCATTTAAAATGGATCCAAGATCATACTCGGACTCATTTATCTCCATGCTGCCGGATTCGATCTTGGAGAAGTCAAGGATATCGTTTATAAGAGACAAAAGAGTTCTTCCTGCCCCTTCAATATTCTGGGCGTATTCAAGGATGGTCTCGTCCTTGCACTCCCTTAGGATAACCTCGTTCATGCCAAGTACGGCATTGATAGGAGTTCTGATCTCATGGGACATATTGGCCAGGAAATTACTCTTGGCATCGTTGGCTGCCTTGGCTCTTCTCTCCTCCATCTTAGCAAGCTCTGTTGCCCTGAGGATTGCAATGAACTCCGTCTTACTTACTGCATCTGAGAAATATGAACCCTTTAAGAAATCAGCCTTTATCCCTGAAGTAATATCCATAAGCTCCTGGGAGTCTACGCGGTCAAGAACAATCTTTTTCCCCATCTGGTTCATCATCTTGAGCCTGTTCTCTAAAATGATCCTGTTCTGTCCCTGATCTCCGACCTTTTTAAGGAGCCCTGCATCCATCTTAACTCCCTCAAAGATAAGTGACGAAGCGGATTGCATGTTAAAGAATCCTGTTCCATACTCATCCATGAAGAATCGGATACCGTCCTCATCAAGCTGTTTCATGACATTGCCAAGAACATCCTGATCCGTTGCAGCTGCAGACTCCGTAATATCAAACACAATCTGAGATGGCTTTACGCCATGCTCCTCCATGAGGGTCCTGGTTTTCAAGACAAAGTCCGATTTGATAAGCTGTACTGAAGAAAGGCTTATCTCTATAAACTCCAGACCCATATCCTGAACCATACCACCTCCCAGGAAGTACATGGCCTCATCCATGACAAACCAGCCAAGGGACTCTATCATGCCGCTCTGTTCAGCGATAGGGATAAACTCAGTAGAATCAATAACTCCAAGTTCCTCGTCCTCAAACTTAAGTATTGCCTGAGCAGCACATATGGACAGATCAGTCTTGGTATAGATAGGCTCATAGTAAACCCTGAAGGTTTTTTCCCTGATTCCGCGTCTTACAGCATTCTCAATCTCACCTCTTCTAAGCAGGAAATCCAGATCATCTCCCCACAGCACCTTGTCCTCGGCATTGTCAATGGCAGAATCCGACAGTAAAAAGAGCTGGTCAAGAGCGGAAAACTGACTTGGACACTGCGCTAAAAGCACATGAGATTTCAGATATATCCTGTTATTGCCAACAGGCCACTCTCCGTTGGCTTTATCGTACAGCAGATTGGCAATAACCTTAGCCTCGTCAAAAGGGGTATCCGCACAAAGTACCATTAAAGAGTCCGCAGAAGATCTGTAAACATCGATCTTGCTGCTCTGATTTTCAGCGAAGTTAACAGCTGCATTAAATACCCTTTCAAAGGTCTCATAACCTGTAATTTTCCTGTAAACATCGGCATTAATTATCCTTACGCATATTACACAGAACTTTCTACCGTACTTAAAGTAACTGGTCACATCCTTGGTAAAGGCATTTCTGTTAAACGCACCTGTAGGAGTGTCCAGTCTGTCATCGTCATTTTCCAAAACGATCATGATCCCCATAAAACCGACAGCTTCGCACATCAGCTCACACTTAACGTCAATAAGTGCCATCTGAATCAAAGTGCCTGCCACAACAATAAAAAAGAAATACAAAAGTGCAAATTTCTTTAGCCTGTTTAAAGTATTCCAATACAGGAACAGTGCCACTATTGCAAATAAAATATAAAAAGCTGCCTGAATGTAAGCAAGATACACGCCAAAATGCCTATGAAGGTGGAGATTACCATCATAGGTATATACAAGGTGTGTAAGGGGATTAATTAGAACCAAAAGCTCAAGAACATAAAAGGGCATGACAATAAAAAGTCTTGCCCTGTCAGGAAATCTGTAGGACACATTACAGACAAGAATGATATACAGAGCAAAGAATGGTGCTATAGCATAGTGGGTAAAATAGTACAGAAACTGAAGGGTATTGGCTAAAACAAGCTTATTTTCGACCGCAAGTTCACTATTCATTGTCAGGTCGCCGATTATTACCGTGAGCGCATTGACAATGATTATGATTATATTGGCTATAAAAAGCTTATTCTTTAATCTGAGCTTTCGCCGCATTACCAGAGTGTAAAAAAGACAGGTCACGGCGATGATCACAGCTGCAAGATTAAAGGTGATAACATTCCCGACGCTACTTGCACTAAACATAGATCACCCTCATGGTACCAGTAAAATGTCGCATTTCTTATGCAGGGATAAGATCCCTGTACCACCTGAGTGCTCCAAGATATGCAGAATAAATATTGTCCATATCCATCTTACTAAGAACAAGAAGCCTTGAAACCTCTGTCCAGTCTGCATCTTCATAGCGCTTAATAAACTCCAGCACCTTGGCAAATTCACCTGTATTGTCCAAAAGGGCATCCTTGACATTCTTTGATACCTGGACCATCTTAAGTGCTTCATCCATGGTCTTTTCAAGCATGATATCCAGTGCTGAGAAAAGTCCCATGATAAACAGCTCCGGAGCCTGCATTGCAAGCTCAAACTCACCTGCCAGGTTCTCGGCAAATTTAGCCCTTATCATAACAAGCCTTATGAGCTCACTTGGCTTATCTGCACAGAGCTCTTTTGTAACTGCTGTATTGATCCAGCGCTTTAATTCCTTCTGCCCAAGCATGGCTGCTGCATGTCTTATGGATGTGATCTCTGAATTCAGTGCCATGCGGTTTACTATTTCCAAAAGAGAAATTACAAGAGCCGGGTCTTTACCGATTACGTCAGCTGCATCTGTAAGGTCAAAGTCAGGTGCGTTGACCACATTCAAAAGTTCTATGTAATTGACTTTAAGAGGACTGACCACGGTCTCGGAATTCTTGACAGGCATTCTGAAGAACCTGCCTTCATAAAGATCATAGCCGCCATCCTTTATAAGCTCGTCGTACTGCTCCTTGGTATCAACGTTTACCGCACAGAGCTTCATCTTTGGATACTGCTTTTTGAAATATATCTTGGCCTTGGAGATATCGATCTTAACATGGTCAAGAAGGATGTAATCGCAGTGTGCAAGGATTTCTCTATATGGTTCAAAGCTGCTGATGGGGAGCTTTCTGATGGCCATTTTGTAGCCCTGTTCCTTAAGCTCTTTTACCCTCTTAATAAATTCTTCAGTGGGCTGGATTGTATCGTCCATAAGAAGCACCACCTTATTTGCAGGCACTGTGCATTGAAGAGATATCTCTGCAAAAATGGAAAACTGATTGATGGGAACAAATACTTCTTTTCCACCTGTAAGTGTAGCTACACCCATACTGCTTACAACTTCAAGTTCGTGAACCGTACCCGCTCCATCAAATCTTGCTCCGGCCATAAGCTCAGGGTTTAAAAAGAGATTTTCCTTGCGCGCAAATACTGAATATGCGCAAACAGACATCTTATCATCAAAAAGAGGTATCAACGTAGCAAGCATAACTTTCTCCTTTCAACACGTGCAAAGACATAGTCCCACTTACTTATATTTTACCTCAATATAACGACTAAAAGAATAATATTTTTATAAAATTCCGATATTTATTTCCCGGATTTTTAGCCTGGGATTTTTCTTGAAAAATGGCTGAAAATGCGCTTTTTTCGTGCTTGATAAATATCTTTTTGCATTATATCATAGATATTAAGGGTAATTTTTATCACAAACATCAATAAGAGGGGGATCATTATATGGCTCAGAATGAAATGTTAGCTATGATTCTGGCTGGCGGCCGTGGCAGCAGGCTTAAAGACCTGACCACCAAGGTTGCCAAACCCGCAGTGTATTTTGGTGGAAAATATCGTATCATCGACTTCCCTTTAAGTAACTGCGCGAACAGCGGCATCGACGTTGTCGGTGTCCTTACACAGTACGAATCCGTACTTCTTAACAGCTATGTTGCACAGGACGGCCGCTGGGGGCTTGACTCCAAGGACAGCGGTGTATATGTTCTGACACCTCGTGAAAAAGCTGATGAGGGACTTGACGTCTATCGTGGTACTGCTGATGCCATTTCTCAGAATATCGACTTTATCGATAATTACGATCCGGAGTATATTCTCATTCTATCCGGAGATCACATCTACAAAATGAATTATTCCAAGATGCTTGACTATCACAAGCAGATGAACGCAGACGCAACTATTGCTGTCCGCGGTGTTCCCATGAAGGAAGCCAGCCGCTTTGGTATCATGAATACCGACGGCAATGGCAGGATCATCGAATTCGAAGAAAAACCTAAAAAGCCAAAGAGCAATTTGGCTTCAATGGGTATCTATATCTTTAGCTGGAAACCTCTTCGTAAGCTCCTTGTTGAGGACATGAAGAACCCTAATTCAGACCATGACTTCGGAAAAGATATCATTCCAAAGATGCTCAATGAAAAGAGAGGTCTTTTCGCTTATGAATTCAAAGGCTACTGGAAGGATGTCGGAACCATCGATTCCCTTTGGGAGTCCAACATGGATCTTCTTGATCCCAAGAACTCACTTAACCTCAACGATTCTTCATGGCTCATCTACACTGAGGACATATCCACTCTTCCTCAGTACATCGGAAAGGATGCCAAGATCAAACGTGCATACATCACCCAGGGCGTAAGGGTTGAAGGCTCTGTTACCAACTCCGTTCTCTTTACTGGGGCTGTAGTTGGCAAAGGCGCCAAGGTAATTGACAGCGTGCTTATGCCCGGCGCAGTTGTTGAGGATGGAGCCATCGTCACCAGAGCCCTTGTTGCCGAAAATGTCAAAATTGGCAAGAAGGCCAAGATAGGCTCTAAGAACAGTGAAAACATCGAACTTGTAGCTAAAAATGTGAAAGGAGGAACACAGTAATGGCAGCTAGTGCATTTGGTATCATCTCCTCCGCAGACAACACGATCCATGTAGAGGGACTTCACGATTACAGACCTATCGGTGCTTTTTCATTCCTTGGAAGATTCCGTGTTATCGACTTTCCTATCTCTAACATGAGCAACTCCGGAATTAACCGTATCCAGGTTTATGTCCGTACCCGTCCAAGATCCATTGCTGAGCACGTAGGATCAGGAAGACATTATAACATCAACTCAAAGCGCGGTAAGATCCAGCTTCTCTTTTCAGAGAACTCCTCTTCCCGCTCAATTTACAACAATGATATCAACGCATACACAGAGAACCTGGATATCATCCAGCGTATGCACCAGGACTACGTTATCATTGCTCCAAGCTATATGGTTTACAAGCAGGACTACCGCCAGCTCCTTGATGCACACATCGCATCCGGCGCTGATATCACTCTCCTCTACCACAAGGTAGACAACGCAAGAGAGTATTTCAAGAACTGCCACACCATTACAGTAAACAGACAAAAGGGTGTTCAGTCCATCGACAAAAACCTTGGAACAGCCAACAGCAAGAATATCCTCATGGATACCTACTGCATGAAGAAGGAAGTATTCGTGGAGCTGGTCAAGGATGCAAGCTGGATGTCCTCAATGTATACTCTTGCAGATATCATCAATATCATGTGCAAACAGATGGATGTCAGAGCATATCAGCATAAGGGCTATTTCGCTACACTTACAAGCCTTGAGGATTACTTCCACTCTTCAATGGAGCTGATCAACTATGATATCGCCAGCGACCTGTTCAGAACAGAATGGCCTATCTATACAAGGACCACAGACTCCTGTCCTACACAGTACTACGACAGCGCCAAGGTTACTGACTCCTTTGTAAGTAACGGCTGCTCCATCGAGGGTACAATTGACAGGTCCATCATCGGACGTAGCGTTATCATCAAAAAGGGGGCTGTCATCAAGAACTCCATCATTATGGCCTACGCTGTGATCGAGGAGGGTGTTCATATTGAAAATGCCATCGTGGATAAATGGGCACATATCATCCATGCCAAGAACATCAAAGGCGATGCTGACATGCCTCAGTACATCAAGAGGAATGACACTCTGTAAGGCTTCACCTATGCTTTCTAATAACTAAAAAACAAGGTTCCATGAACTTTAAAGTCCATGGAACCTTTTATATTGCATATTGTATTTTTATCTTTTGATCTTAGCTGAGCTTGAACTTTCCGACGATCTCTTCCAGGGATCCTGCGATGGCTTCCTGCTTACTTGACATGTCATTTACGTTGCTGACAACATCTGCCGCAGCCATTACGGAATCATTTACTCTGCTGGACAGATCTGCTGTATCCTGGGTGGACTCTGCGATATTCTGAATAGCCTTGGATACCTCTTCCATTGCAGATCTTATATTCTCAACCATCTGTGCAATATTCTCGGAAGATCCGCCGAAGGAATCTGCATCATCTCCGTACTGCCTTGCAACTTCCACAAAGTGATCATAGTCAGGAGTTACAGTCTCCTTAATGAATCCAAGGAGCTCACCAGATGAAGATGACAGGGTTCCAAAGGCTTCCTGTACACCATCGATTGTTTCCCTGATCTGTTCAACCGCTTCAGATGTGCTGCTGGCAAGCTTGTTGATCTCGGAAGCAACTACCGCAAATCCCTTACCTGCATCTCCTGCTCTTGCAGCCTCGATACTTGCATTGAGGGAAAGAAGGTTGATCTGATCTGCAATTTCGGCAATTGTATCAGCAAGAGTTCCGATCTGATCAACTACCTTGGCCTTTTCATTGGCTTCTTCAAGATCTGATTCTCTCTGCTCTGCTATGCTGATGGCATTGTCATAGGCCTGCTTTGACTGCTTCTCAATATCTCTTGCTCTTTCCTTGATCTGTGCAGCCTCAGTACTGGTCTTTTCAGTTTCATTTGCAAGCTGCTGTACTGATGCATTTACTTCCTCAACAGAAGCATTTACCTCCTGGGTTGCAGCACCGGAAGACATCATTGCATCATTTACGCCTGACATGTTGGTCTGGATACTTGAGAACTGTCCTGACAGCTCATTTGCCATGCTGGCAAGTCCCGTGGAGGTCTCGGATACCTGAACCGATTCATCGGAGATCTTACTGATGACATCACGATTGCTCTCAAACATGTTGTTCAAGGAATCACTCATCTGTCCGAGCTCATCTCCGCTCTTAGTTACGATCTTATCAACTGTAAAGTCTCCGCTGGCAAGGGATCCTGCAAATGCCTTTACATTGTTGATGCTCTTTGAAATACTCATTACGAAAATATAGATGATAACTGCGCCGATAATAACTGCGACCACGCAGAGTAACATCAGCTTGTTGATCAGAGCATTGACATTTTCATCCATCTCAGTGGTGGACATTCTGATCATAGCCTTCCAGTTAACATCAGGAATTGTGGTGTAGAGAAGCATGATGGTATCGTCACCCTCATTAAAGTAAACCTCAGCTACTTCATTAGAGCTGCTGCTCATTACAGCATTACCTGCAGAAGCAAGGGCGGCGTTGTCATCCTCTGTGATCTTCACTGCGCTCTGTACCTTGGAATCATCCGTAGTGTAGATATATGTTCCATCAGAAGAAGCAAGCATTGCTGTTCCGGTTCTTCCTATCTGCACGGAGCTTACCATGTTCTGAATTCCGGAGAGCTCCATGTCTACTGTTACGCATCCCACAAATACTCCATTGTCGTAAATAGGTGCTGAACAGCTGGCCATGATAAGGCCGGTTGTAGGGTCGTAGTATGGATCGGTTATCTTTGCCTGTCCCTGGGAAAGGGCCTTGGCATTGAGATAATATTCCTGATTAAAGTAATCATATTCTGCATTGCTGTAATCCCATGTCTCAATGATCTCACTTCCGTCCTTATACCAGTACGGTCCAACATATGTCTCATTGGGATCAAAAGCATTGGGTTCAAACCAGATTCCTGCTCCAAGAATCGAATCGTTCTCCTTGATGATCGCAGTAAGTGTTCCCTTATAGTTGTCCATTACTACAAACTTATAAGAAGTCGCTATCATCTCAGTAATGTTTACGCAGGTTGTCCTGATTACATCAAGCTTTCCTTCAACCGCATTTACATTGGCAATTACGGCCTGTTCCATCTGCTGGGCTTTAACATTTCTGATCTCTTCTTTACTTGATGTGGTAGCAATGTAAGTCAGAAGGATCATAGCAATTGCCATGACAGGCAGGATGCAGAGCAGCATCTTTACTCTAAGACTCATCTTTTTCATCTGGTCACCCCTCTTTTTCTTAATTATTCAAACAAACTAAACAGTAGTAAGAAATAATTAACATCAACTTAATTTTACTATATCCAACAAGCGGAGTGTTCTAAAAAAAGTATAAAATCATATGAATATACAACAAATACAGCGACTATGGTAAAATAATAGTATCTATGTATTGTTGGCATGATCATGATTGGGGAAAACATATGAATGTTGAACAGCTGAAAAAAGCTAACACTAATTGCTTTTATATTGTAATAGTGACCATCACCTGCGCCACGGTCCTTACTATTGCTGATGTGATAACTAAAGGCTTTACTCTGTCAAAACTTATTATCGTCCTTAGTGCCCTCATTCTTGGCATTATATCCATTAACGGCTGCTTCAAACACCCAACCAGTAACAAGGGTTCTCTACAGATAATGGGCTCTGCTACACTATTTTACGCTATTTTGGTGATACTGTCCGACAATCCTGTAAGTCTTGCCTTTGCCCTCCCGCTGCTGCTTAGCAGCATAGTTTATCTTGACCTTAAGGCATGCAAATATGAGATGATCATAATGGGCGCAGCATATGTTATCAGCTGCATCAAAGACATAATCACAAAGTCCTGTGTTGACGTTTCCTGGATCTGCGGAATCGTAATTGTTTCCCTCTCCTTTGCAGCATGTATCCTTTCGGTAAAGAGCCTCAATGAATTCAGAAATGAAAATAACCACTATGTCAGCGCCGGAGCAGAGAAGACTCTTCAGACCGGGAATGATATGGCTGACATAGCAGAAAATATTTCATCACTTATCGATCAATCCAAGGACAATCTCTTTAGCCTCAGCCAGCTTATGGATGCCCAGAAATTTGTCCTTACTGATGCATCTGACAGCCTTGAGTCTAACACAAACATCATAAATGTTCAGACCAGAAGAATACAGGTGGTAAGCGAAAAAGAAACGGCAGTTACCGTAGCCAAAAAAGATCTCGAATCTGCTTCAGCTGATATACAAAGATCTGTAAAGGACAGTCTTGGTGTGGTTTCAGAAGTAAAGGGAAGCTATAAGGAAGCAACAGAAAAAACAGACAGCGCTGTCTCCAAGGCCAAGTCCCTTATGATAAAGGTAGAGAGCGTAAAGCAGCTTGTTGATGCATTTGGTGCAATGTCCAAACAGGCTGAGCTCATCTCCCTTCACGCAAGTATTGAAGCATCAAGAGCAGGTGCAGCAGGAAGCAGCCTTGTTTCTGTTGCCAACGACGTAAGAAGCTTTGGTGAAAAAAACAGCGCCGCCGCAGCAAAGATATCAGATATCATATCAGCTTTTTCCGTAAGTGTTCAGGACATAATAAACTACACAGACAGCGCCTGCGAATCAATTGCAAAGCAAAGTGAACTTCTGGATAAGGTTAATTACAATCTTCTTGGTCTTGAGAGCAAGGTATCAGATGTACTCTCCCACTACAACGATGCCCACCAGGAGCTTGAATCCATAATGAATTCCTCCTCTGAGATAAAAGACAGCATAAACTCCCTGTCATCTGCCAACAGCAAGGCGGTATCTCTTTTGGAACAGAGTTTTAAAAACGCCGACGAAGCTCAGGAAAAGTTTGGAGAATTTAAAACAATTCTGGGAGATGTGTTTTCTCAGGCAAATTCCTTGGTAGACCTCCATGAAAAAGCCCGTATAACCGACGAATTTTAGAAAATTTTTCTAAATTTTCGCGCAAAAGGGTTATATTTATGCAAATTAATCCGTTATAATAGATAGTGGTAGGAAACATCTGCCACTAAATGTTATAACAATTCGGGAAAGGAGGAAAATAGTGTATGACAGCTACATGTGATGCAAAAATGGAAGTAATTGACTGCGTTCTCCACGACTGCGAGAATGAGTACTATCCGGATCCGGAAAGAGTAGCCCATATTACCGGTTTACCATTGGGGGTTGTTTTTGATCTTCTTATTGAACTTAAAAATCAAGGCCGTCTCGGCAAGCGCTGATCATAGAATGGAGAATCTCATGGAAGAACAGCAGCAATATTAAAGGTCCTATGCAAATGGCGCATAGGACCTTTTTTCTTGTTATTTATACAGATGAAAATTCTTTACACCTGCACTCTCATCAGAGCAGCTCAACCGGTTCGTGGGTGAAGTCGCCCTTTCCATCCTTGTAGATACTTCTGACAAACTCAATGGCTCTCTGGCCGGACTCTTCTATCGGCACATTCTGGCTGTAAATATACTTAAGCTCATCACCATTGGTAAGAACAAAGTTGATCTGAGTACCACTTATCTTCCCATCGCCAAAATCAAGGGGCTGTACTTCTACGGAACTGACATCTTTTAATACACCCTCATTAAAAAGAACAAGCATTATTTACCTCCTTATTGTGAATAAAATGTCTTTGAATCATTTTATAAACAACAATAAAATGATAAATATATGATATCACGTAACAAGTAAGAGAATTATTAAAAGAATATAATATTATCATTATTACGATACTTCTTGGAGATATAGCTGAGTTATGCTATACTAGCAAGGTGTTACAAAATTCGTAATATTTTTCATGAATGTACTTTGACTATAAAAAATAATTAAGGAGTTTTGAATATAAATATGTTTAATATAAATAAATTAGCTGCTACGACTGTTGCGGTTTTTATGGCGGTGGCAGCTCTTACCGGTTGTGAAAGTAAGGACAAGGGCGCTGTAAAAGAAGCTGCAGAGAGCTTTATGGAGGCTGTTAAGACAGGGGATAAGGACAAGATAAACGAGTATTCCTCTGATGAAGTGGCAAGCGGATATTTTGTAGAACTCTTTGACGCTGATTCACTTAAAGATGAGCTTACTACAAGTCTTGGAAATCCCACTCTTGAAGATGAGACCGTGGCTAAGCTTGACGAGTTTTATTCACTCTACTCTTCCATGATGGAAAAATATGAAATAACCGATATCGGTATGAATGATGATGGCAGCGCAACAGCTTATGTCACCATGACCAACAGCTTTCCCTTTGATGTAATCACTAATGAATCTTCCCAGGTTAAGTTCTCAAAGGCTTCCGAGGAGTACAACACAGGCAATCAGGATGAGCTTATACAGATCACCAACGAACAGGGCCAGCAGGCGGCTGTTGAAAAGGCCTGTAACGACCTGATCCTTATAGCCCTTGATATCTACGAAGAAGAAATCGAGGTTTCAGATCCTGTAACCTATATTCTTGCTCTTACACTAAATAAGAATGAAGAGACAGGACGCTACTATGTAACCGGTGTTCAGAGCTATGACAGCTCTGTTGCAGGTACAGGGACACCTGCTCAGGACACAGACACAACCGCTACTGACGTAAGTACAGATACAGACGCAGCCGAGGCGGAGGCCCAGGCTGCGTCAGAGAGTTCATCAGGGGAGTAATATGTTACTCTCCCACAATAAGATGCGGCTTCAGATATGATGTATTCTCAAACTTTTTATTTACCGCGTTCTTCCCGCCAAGTGAATAGTTAAAGTATTCATTACTGGTCTTAGACTCGAAGGCATCAAATGCATTTTTCCAGTTATCTCCTTTCTCATCGTCCTGGATAAAAAATGAGGTAAACTGCTGATTCTTGGCGCGTTTTTTATTCTCCTCAGCCATCTGTTTTCGGATAGCTTTCTTTATTCCATTAATCCTGTCGATAAGTGCTGTCCTCTCATTTTTATTTAAAATATCACAAAACATGTAATGTATTTTTTCATCTTCTATAGCAAGGATACTATCCGCCAGGGCTTTATCCATGTATGGGATTGTAAGCTTTCCTTTATTCTCAATACCTTTCAGTTCATGAACACCTTTTTCACTTTCAGTTATTTTTTTATATGAAAGAGTACCAAAACAGGTATCATTATCTATGGCCTTGATGCTTGTAATATTGTATGTTCTTTTTTTCTTATCAACCTCATTTTCACAAAGATAGTTTGTCGTATTTCGATCTATTTGCCCACAGATAACATCAAATACCTGAAGTTTTAACAGCTGTTTAAAGGCAGTAGGAGTATATTGAGTTCCATAGCTTTTTTTATGTTTAGCATGGGCCTGATAATAAATCTGATTGTAGGTATGCCCTTTAGCTTCCTCCATTGCAACTCCCTGCATTTTCTTCCCTTTGACAGTCACATTAGCCATAGATGATTTTGCAACCATGTCTTCCAGCCCAAGAAGCTTAGCCATTCTGCTTGTAGCTACATTTCTTTTTGAAATATTAGCCCCCGGCTCAATGCCTGCATCATCCTGGGATATGACAGTCAGTTTATAATCTCTACATGCTTTGAGCAGTGTTTCTCCTAAATACTTAATTTCCCCCTCTATATACTTTTTATCTTTGGTTGCTTTGATCTCATCCATCATAGCCCGGTATTGTTCATCCGGTCCAAACATTGTATCTAAAATCACATCCCAGGTTTGTTCTTTTCGATGATTCATAACATAATTAAACGCATATTGCTCGTAGGGATATTGGCTATGCAAAGCTGATTTCATAGTATTAATATACCTTGCTCTGCGCAAGCTCTGTTCATCCTTATTTTCATTAAGAACCACTATTTCTTTGTCTAAGGTTGGATGAACACTGGGAACTGTGATAAGTTTCTCGTTCTGTTTAAAAAAGCGCTTTTTCCCACCCTTTTCAAGCACATATACGACAGAAGTGGTATTTCCTGTAACTCCGACTTTTACGTCTTCTTCACCATCATTAAAATCCTCAGTCCTGACTTCTGAAAGGATGCTAAGCCAGGTCCTGTTTGCCCCTACAAGCTCCGGCTTTTCAATCAGCTCATTTACCCTGTCCTCAAACATAACAGCTTCATTCTGAATCTGGCTTTTGAAGTCCTTGACCATCTGAAGTCTGGCTTTACCTTCCGCAGTCCAGGGATTTCTGTTGGAAATGTAATCCTCACATTTAAAGATGGTTTCTTTAAAGCATTTTAGAATAGCATCCATTTTTTTAGGATCATATATCTCATCAAGCATGTTATCAAGTTGCGCTAATTTATCAAGGATTGGCGCCATGTACTTGGATGGTACATTTCTTTTTCCCTGAAGGCGTTCTCCCTTTTTAGACAAAAATGTATATTTTCCCTCACGAACAAGCTCCTGCTTGTGACTAAGCATTACAATATCAGTGGACATATTATCAGCCACCTTCTGTCTGTTATCCTGGATAAGTGGCGAATCTATGACATTATTCTGAATCTGATTATTTAAAGAGAGCTCCTTATCAATAATGTTTGTATTCTGCGTTTGCTTTAACGCCATATTCACGTCATTGGCTTGCTTGATATCATTTTGATTATCAAGGATACCAATGTTCGCATCAATTTGCTGATTTTTCCATTCATACAGTTTCTGAGTATCCATAAGCCCTCCTACTCATTAAAAAATGAAGATGAGAAAATCTCCGGCAGTGTCCTTAAGTACATGGAAAATGTCATGTAATCTTTACACTCTATACGCAGATGCCGATCATCTCCAAATTGGTCTGCTGCTCTTTTTAAGCTGTAGGCCACAAGCCCCTTTTGCTTGTCATCGCTCCCCTTACTGTCAGCACCAATATAGGAAAAGATCAGATCTTCAAAAGTTTTTTTTTGAACCAGTAGCAGGCCACATTCGTCCTTTGTTTTATAAAAAGAGCTGATTTCGTCATCATAGAATCTTTTTGGCTCCAGACCTGCTCCACCGGCTACCTTCTTTTTGATCTTTACGAATTCCACATCATCTATGAAAGAAATACTATAGATATCCTTGGTGGATATGGATCTAAGACTATCAAGATTACGTAGCCTATCTACTGTACTCCCGTAAAGAAAGACGCAGGAATCATCCACCATATCCTTAAGCTCATCCCTGACACCGCTCTCCGAGAGTATATTCTCATATTCCCACAAAAGAACTGTAGCAATGGACTCATTTTGGAATTCTTCCGGAACATACAGGTAGCAGATTCTTGAAAAGGTGCCCTTTGTTTCATCAAAGTCCACAAAAAACTGAAGGACTCCTGCAACAAACTCCTCATCATCAAGAGCCCCAAGGGTATGGTAATTATCTTTTCCGATGTTTTCTAAAACATCTTCAGGAAAAAAGTCCTGTAATGCATTAGCTTCTTGTCTTGTGATAGTGAAAACAGTCATTTTGCCCACAATCCTCCTCTGCTATGTCTAACCATATAATATATTATTACGATATAGTTTGTCTTGAATTTAAGAAACTTTTAATAAAGTGAATAGGCGCAAGAAGACCTCATTGCATTAGCAGCAATGAGGTCCTGTAATATAAATCATATCCTTTTCGTTTATGTCTCCTGTTCTGTTGGCAGGTCCTGCCAGAGGGAGTTTTTTTCCTTCTCTTACAAAGACCAGTAGCTCATTGATGGCAGCTTTAATGTAATGATTGCCCTTCCCAAGAACTTCCTCATCATAATCCTCAGGACTTCTGAATCTCACCATCTTCATTGTCTCAGGCAAGTATACATATCTTCCCACAGAGTTCTGTCTGTATACCGGCGCCACCATTATACTGTCCCCAACAAAGAGCTGATCCTCAACTTCATAGGCCATCTCATCTTCCGGATATTCAAAGCACAAAGGTTTAAACAGCATATCATCTTCCACTGCAGCCTTTGTGAACTGATCATAAAGATATGGGATCAGGGCATAGCGAAGCCGAAGCAGATTCCGGAAGTCCTTTTTATTGGTAAATCTGTAATATTCCTGATTTCTTGTATCCTTAAGGGAATGATTCCTGAACAGCGGCGTAAAGATAGAAAACTGCGTCCATCTCATCAGAAGATCCTCTGTGGTATCTCCCCAGAAACCACCTGTATCTGCACCACAGTACAAAAATCCACACATGTTAAGCCCCGGCATCTGCTGAATGTTCAAAAGAAGGTGACTCCACCAGGTCTGATTATCTCCCGTCCAGACACCGCCGTATCTATGCATTCCGATATATGAAGCCCTTGAAAACATCAGGATCTTTTTGTCAGGACAAAGTCTCTCAAACGCTTCTCCCGCCGCTCTTGTCATGTTATAGCCATAAATGTTATGGACCTTATCGTGTCGGATCTTTTGTCCTTTATAATCGTGGTAAAACCGCTTATAGTCCTCAGCATTATTTGATAGTCCCTCAACCAGCCCCTGAAATTTAAAGAATGAGAGTACATCCAGGTTTTGTCCTTCCAGTACCTTTATTTCCTCAAACACTTCCTTAAGATGATCCTCAGTATAAAAAATTGCTGGCTCATTCATGTCATTCCAAAAGCCATCTATCCCCTGATCCAGCAGGAATTTATACTTATTTCCAAACCAGTTTCTTGCTTTTTCATTTAAGAAATCAGGAAAATGGACCTTTCCCGGCCAAACGGCAGCAACCAGGTTTTCACCATTTTCTTTTTTGACAAAATATCCTTCTCTTACTCCCTCTTCATAGACATCATAGCCATCTTCTATTTTCACTCCGGCATCGATTATAGGAATCAGATGGATCCCACGGCCTTTCATCTCCTCCACGAACTCCTTGAAAGCAGGAAATCTCTCCTTGTTTACCGTGAAGTCCTTGTAGTTTTCCATGTAGTCAATGTCCAGGTATACAGCTTCCAGTGGCATGTCCTGCTTGTCATAGTTGTCCACTACATCCCTGACATCCTGCTCATTCATATATCCCCATCTGCTCTGTCCAAAGCCAAAGGCCCACTTGGGTGGGATATAGCTCTTTCCGATGATGCCTCGAAACCGCCTGACAATATCCATGATGCTGTCGCCATCTATCACATAAATATTGGCGTCAAAATCCTCTAAGTCAATCTCAAAGGTATTTATCTCCCTGTCTCCTATGTCAAAAGATACTTTTCCGGGAGTATCAACAAACATTCCAAACCTCTTGTCACTTCCCCAGTAGACAAAAAAGTTCTGTGCTGCATATAAAGAGCTCTTGTCCTCGGTGTGGACATGGTCATCAACGCAGTTGCTGGTGTATCTAAAGCCTCTCTTATTGATACCTCGAACTGTCTCTCCAAGGCCATAGACTTTATCATTTGCAGCCATGGAAAGTTTCATTGTCTTTTCATTTATAGCAACTTCAAAGTACGGGACATTCCCTTTCTCAACAGGAAATTCTTTAACCACGGATTCAGTATCAATAGGATTTCCAAATACATACTTTCTTACCATAGCTGCAACCTCCTCCATACAAAAATGATTACCATTCTATTATACGATAATTTTTGTAACAAAAAAGAGAGCTGAAATAAATCAGCTCTCCTTGTAAAACCTATATTACTTGCCGCCTGTGATCTTGTTGATAAGGATCTTGCCGGCACGCTTAGCTGCATAAGGTCCAACAGCTTTAAGCTTGTCCTCTGATCTGTACATTGTGCTTGCAGCAGGCATATCACGTGTAAGATGGATAGCGTCGAATTCACACTTGGTTGTGCAAAGTCCACATCCGATACAACGGTTCTCATCAACTGTAGTAGCACCACATCCAAGACATCTTGCTGCCTCAGTCTTAACCTGCTCCTCTGTGAGTGTGAGACGAAGATCATCAAATGTATCCTTGGCAACACCGGCCTTCTTACCCGGGATCTGTCTCTGCGCATTGTCGAAGCTCTCAACCTTGATGTTGTCCTTGTCAAGTTCGATGAACTCTCTTCTGTCTCTTGCAAGGTCAAGTCTGTTACCAGGGTGTACAAAACGGTTGATTGATACAAAGCCTTCTCTTCCGCCTGCGATAGCGTCGATAGCAAATCTTGCGCCGGTGAATACATCACCGCCAACAAAGATATCAGGCTCTGCAGTCTGTCTTGTAAGTGCATCAGCCTTAGCTGTGCCGTTTCTGTTGATCTCAACCTTGGTTCCCTTAAGAAGGTCTCCCCACTGAACTGACTGTCCAATTGAAAGAAGCAGGTTCTGACATGGGATCTCAATTGTGTCGTTCTCATCGTACTGTGGAGCAAATCTGTGCTCTGAGTCAAATACAGATACGCACTTCTTGAAGATAACAGCCTTAACGTGACCGTTCTCTACAACAACTTCCTTAGGTCCCCAGCCGTTCTTAACCTCGATGCCTTCCTCCCTAGCCTCTTCTACCTCGTCCCTGGCAGCGGGCATCTCTTTTTCACTCTCAAGGCAAAGCATTGTAACCTTGGAAGAACCTGCTCTTACAGCTGTTCTTGCAACGTC
>JAEEGL014060480.1_pt1 | contig 41628 bp, 36 predicted proteins | sample 9134231 | NCBI WGS metagenome assembly JAEEGL01 (sample SAMN16246548, study PRJNA631951) | gut metagenome | biome: gut microbiome; feature: rumen; material: fiber-attached | host: Bos | place: Iran: Karaj | collected 2018-10
ATCAAGGGTCAGATCGTTGGCGCTTTCAAGGATATCCCTGCTGACAAGCTCTGCCAGATCACGATCGCTTATGAGCCTATCTGGGCTATCGGCACAGGCAAGACAGCTACCGATGAGCAGGCTGAGGAAGTTTGCGCATTCATCCGTGGCGTCATCGCTGAGCTCTACTGCCCGAAGTGCGCTGAGGCTATGACCATCCAGTACGGCGGTTCCTGCAATGCAAAGAACGCTGCAGGCCTCTTCGCTCAGAAGGACATCAACGGCGGTCTCGTGGGTGGTGCTTCCCTCAAGGCTGAGGATTTCTCCGTCATCTGCAACGCTTAATTTCCGATTAAGTATCGAAAAGATCACTGCCCCGGTTTTCCGGGGCAGTTTTATTTTGTCCGTTGATACTTTTCGCGCAACAAGTAATACGCACCTGTACCGAGCAGTGATAACAGGTGCGTATTACTTAAAGAGGTTAATAATGTCTGGCTGTGTAATTCGGGCTGATGTGGGTGCTTCGTTAATGTTGGGTTACTGCCGAATACCTCAGTCATTCATTGAATTAAGGAGAGGGACAATCTGCATACCCGTAAGAGTAAGAGAGTATCCGATTTTATAGTCACCGCTTCCGACGCTGCCGAAAGTGTTTTTCTTGATCATGCAATCTGATTCGAGATCGCGGAGCATCTTGATGAGAACTGACTTGCTTACGCCGCCGAGGTGGGTAAGGAGGCTCTCAAAATCTGTCTCCTGCAGATCGTTGATCATCAAGAGGATTTTAGTCTTGCATCTGTGACCTGCAAGGCTTAATGCGTAGAAAGCAGGAAATGATCCCTGTCTGGACATGTCATCTGAAAAATACTTACTAATCTTGCGGACCATTTCCTGCTTCCTCCTCTTTATGATTTACCAAATCTGGCATTATAGTACACTGATTATGAACGAAGTGTTAACAACTTTTAGATTTTTATATCACATTTCTGCCATAATTTCACGAAAAATCGCTAAATTTAACTGAAATCTGTTATTTGAAGGGTGATTTGTTGCGGATTTGTGAACGACTAATTAAACGAAATATTAACATTTGTTAACAAGCTACCGCACTAAAGAAACTGCAGCTGCGAAATTCGCAAATTTTGATGATTTAGCAATAAGTGTATAAATGCGCATGCTTCTCAGTGCAAATTCTCTGTTACCTTCTCAATTCCAGTCGGAATTGAGAAGGTTATTGAGAACGGCACTGATCATTCCACAAAACCTTCCATGTTTTATCGAAAAAGTGGAACGATTTGTGGAATCAGCGCTGCACATGCAAACAAAAAGGGCCGCGCGTGGCGGCCCTTAAGAAGAAACAATAACTTTACTTTCCGGACAGATACTCGTCGATGCCCTTTGCGGCAGCCTTGCCCGCACCCATTGCGAGGATGACGGTCGCAGCGCCTGTAACCGCATCTCCTCCTGCGAAAACACCGTCACGGGTGGTCATCTCCGATTCATTGACAATGATGCCGCCGCGCTTGTTGGTCTCAAGACCTGCAGTTGTCGTTTTGATGAGCGGGTTAGGCGACGTGCCCAAAGACATTATGACTGCGTCGCAGTCGATGACGAATTCGGAACCGGGAACTTCGACGGGGCTTCTTCTGCCGGATGCGTCAGGTTCGCCCAATTCCATGCGGATGCACTTGCAGCCGGTGACCCAGCCGTTCTCGTCGGCGATGATCTCGACGGGGTTGGTGAGAAGGTCAAAGATGATGCCTTCTTCTTTTGCGTGATGGACTTCCTCCGCACGTGCGGGAAGCTCGGCTTCGGAACGGCGGTAAACGATGTGAACTTCAGCGCCGAGACGCTTTGCGGTACGCGCGGCATCCATTGCGACATTGCCGCCGCCAACGATGACAGCCTTCTTCGCGCGCATTATCGGCGTGCGCGAATCCTCTGAGAAAGCGCCCATGAGATTGGATCTCGTGAGATATTCGTTAGCGGAGAAAACGCCCAGGGACTGCTCGCCGGGAATGTTCATGAAACGGGGAAGACCGGCGCCTGAACCGATGAATACGGCTGAGAAACCTTCCTTCTCGAAAAGATCATCTATAGTCAGTGCGCGTCCAATGACAGCGTCGGTCACGATGGTAACACCCAGAGCCTTGATGTTCTCGACTTCCTTGGCAACGACCTTCTCTTTGGGGAGACGGAACTCGGGGATGCCGTAGACCAGAACGCCGCCCGCTTTGTGGAGCGCCTCGAAAATAGTTACGTCGTAGCCGAGCTTAGCGAGATCGCCTGCGCATGTGAGACCTGAAGGACCGGCACCGATGACTGCGACTTTCTTGCCCTTCTTGACCATGTCAGCGGGGAGCTGGGGCTTGATGCCCATTTCCTTGGCGGTATCGGCAACGAATCTTTCGAGACGGCCTATAGAGACTGCCTCACCCTTGATGCCGCGGATGCACTGAGCCTCGCACTGCGTCTCCTGCGGGCAGACGCGGCCGCAGACTGCGGGGAGTGAAGAGGACTGCGAGATTACGTCGTATGCGCCCGAGACATCGCCGTCCTTGACCTTTGCGATGAAGGCGGGAATGTTGATGTTGACGGGGCATCCGCTGATACAGCGGGCGTTCTTGCAGTTAAGGCAGCGGGTGGCTTCAGCCATCGCTTCTTCTTTTGTATAACCGAGGCAGACCTCGTCGAAATTGGCCGCGCGGACCTTGGGATCCTGCTCTGAGACCGGTACCTTCTTTAATACATCTGCTTCCATATTATTTCTCCTTATACCAGTTCCCGAAAATCATGAGCAAACGCCGCAGCCGCCGCTGTGCGTATCGCCTTCACGGAGCTTAAGCAGGAGCCTGCCTTCTTCTGTTTTGTACAGGCGCGAACGCTGCATTGCCTGATCGAAATCGACTTCCCACCCGTCGAATTCGGGTCCGTCAACGCAGGCGAACTTGACCTGTCCGCCGACCAAGAGTCTGCAGGCGCCGCACATTCCGGTGCCGTCGACCATTATCGTGTTCATTGAGATGACCGTGGGGATGCCGAGCTTCTTGGTGAGCTGGCACGCGAACTTCATCATGATGACGGGTCCGATTACTACGCAGTGATCGTAGCGGACGCCTTCGTCCCAGAGCTGCTGGAGTGCGACGCAGACATTGCCGTGGATTCCGTATGAACCGTCATCGGTCGCAAAGTAAAGGTTCTTGGTGACGGACTTCATCTCGTTTTCGAGAATGAGGAGATCTTTTGTTCTCGCGCCCTGGATGCAGTCGACCTCAACGCCGTTGTCGTGAAGCCACTTGAGCTGGTTATAGACCGGTGCGGTGCCGACGCCGCCTGCGATGAAGAGGATCTTTTTCTTCTTTAGTTCTTCGATGGGAGTCTCGGTAAGGTCGGAGGGTCTTCCCAGAGGGCCTACGACATCAGCGAAGCAGTCACCGACATTGAGGCGGGACATGCGCTCGGTCTCGGCGCCGACAGTTGCGAAAACTATCGTGACGATACCCTTCTCGCGGTCGTAATCACAGACGGTCAGGGGAATGCGCTCACCTTCGGAGTCAACGCGGACGATGAGGAACTGGCCCGGCATTGCCTTGCCCGCAACGAGCGGCGCGACAACTTCCATATACCAGACATTGGTTCCAAGCTGCTTTTTGGCTACGATCTCAAACATGATCTTAGTCCTCCTTGCGGTCAGGCGGAATTATTATTGAAATCTATTATATATTTTTTGCGCGTAATATTAGTAAATATTTATAGGGCAATTTTGATTGGTGCTTTGAAGATGATAAAATTGCAGGGTACAAAAGAGGGAAGCGTTAATGGCAGGATTAGAATTCGAGAAAGTTATTTTCGATGCGGCAAACGGAAACGGCGCAAAGATAATGGGCCGTTACTATCCGTCAGCTGCTGAAGATATTAAGGGCGTCGTGCAGATCTGCCACGGAATGTCCGAGCACATGAGCCGCTACGAGGAGTTTATCGCTTTCCTGAACAATGAGGGCTATCACGTCTGCGGCATCGATATGTTGGGGCACGGCCTGACTTACGAGCTTAACAGCAACATAGGTTACCCCAAGGGTTATTTCGGAAAAGGCAGCAGTGCCGCGGATGACACGGTAAGGGACATCATGGAGATACACCGTCTTGCACGTGTCAGGTTTGGCGAGAATATTCCTTACATGCTTTACGGTCATTCAATGGGTTCGTTCATCGCGAGGACGATATATTCAACACCCGAGTATTCGTGCGAGTTCAAGAAGTTCGTATTCTCATCAACAGGCGGACCCAATCCGGCTGTCGGCTTTGGAAGATTTTTGGCAGGAACGTTCTGTCTTTTCGGAGGCGCGGCGAAAAAAGGAAAGCTCATCGGCAAGCTCGCGTTCACCGGTTACTGCAAGAGGATAGAGAATCCCAATACTGCAGTCGACTGGCTCACGTCAGATCCGGAAGAAGTGAAGATATACATAGACGATCCGATGTGCGGATTCACGTTTACCAACGAAGGCTTCGGCGTCATGTTCAATTACTTGAGCTTCGTCCAAAGCAAAAAAGCTATGCAGAATCTGTCCGAAGCTCCTTGCTTTTTCACGTACGGAAGCGATGACCCTGTAGGCAATTACGCCAAGGGCGTAGGCGCGGTCATCATCAAGATGAAGAAATACGGACGCGGTGTCCTTGCAAAATGCTACGTCCCGTACCGCCATGAAATACAGCATGAACCGGTACGCGGAGAATACTTCCGAGATATAGTGGATTTCCTTGCCAAGTAATAGATCAGCCTAATCCGATGATCAGTTCGTTGCCTGAGAACTCGATCATGGTACCGAACTGCGTCTGCTCAGGCATCGATTCGGATACGCTGACGACGTTGACGATGTCTGCAAGCACGATCCTCTTGTTTCTTCCGAAGCCTGTCGTCCTTACGGTTATCTTGCTGCCGCTGCAGGAGACCTTGATGACGCCTGAAGCATTGCCGTCCTCACCGAAAACCTCGCATGCCGTTGAAGATCCGGCAGCAAGCTCGAAGCATGTGAATGTAAGACCGTCGAGGATACCTGTCTCGCGCGTGAGATCGCTGCTCCTCGTGACAAGGATCGAGTTGGGGCGGACGAAGACCGGAATGGTATCGGCATCGATGGTCCTTACGAGATACTTCGGACCGCGGATCTTCTCTCTTGTCATGAAGTCAGTCCATGTGCCTGCGGGGATGTAAGCCGTGATCTGGTTGTTCCTTGTAAGAACGGGGCAGACCAGGAGTGAAGAACCGAGCATGTACTGGTTCTCTGTATTCATTGCCGCAAGGTCGTTAGGGAATTCCATTATCATCGCACGCATTGCGGGGATGCCGTATTTAACGCCTTCACAGATCGTCGAGTAGAGGTAAGGAGCAAGGCCGTTTCTCAGGTCGGTCAGGTTCTTGAGAGTCGTGAAGGACTCTGACTTGCCGCCCGCGATCGAACCGCTGCAGCGCAGTCTGAAGTGCGGAGTAAACGAAGCGAACTGCAACCAGCGCGCGAAAAGAACAGGGTCCTGGGCCGCGATATCCGGGACGTCTATGTTGACCGAAGTGAGACCGGACATGCCGTATGAGATGGAGTTTCTGACTGCCGCGGCCAGTGCCGGGAAGCCCGGATAGCTGTTCGGACTGATGTTGCGGAAAAGAGTTCTCCTGTCGCCTGCGCTGACGGAGTCGGCGATTACGAACGTGCCGTAGCGGCCCCTCTGTCTGAGCATCGTGTCTGCGGTTGCGGAGTTAAGGACTTCGGCAAACGAAGCAACGTAAACGTCGCCGTCATTACCGACCGCCTTTGCGAAAATATCGCTGTAAGCGCCCGAGTAGTCTGATTCGAATCTGTCGCAGCCCATCTTGAACAGATCGTCAAAACGGTTCGTCAGCCAGTTGCGCGCAGCGAGATTGCGCAGATCGATAAGGCCCGCACTGCCTAAAGGAGTGTCGCAGAGGACCGCGCTGCCGTTCTTGTCTGAAATGAGGTAACCGGAATCAAGGACCTCGGTGTATTCGGGCGAGTTCTCTGAGATGTAAGGATTTACCGATAAGCAAAGAAGCGTTCCGAAATCGTGGAGCGCGCGGGCGAACTGAACGGGCTCGGGGAATCTTGTTTTGTCCCAGTTGAATCCGAACGGATCGGACTGCGGATGCCATGAACTGCCGAGCCATACTTCGCTGATATGGAGGCCGGCGTCTTTTGCCTTTTCGACAACGGTAAGGATCGAATCGGCGGTAGACCTGAAGCTTCCGTCTAAGATGACCGGAGCACCTAGAACACAGCTGTCGGGAACAGAATTGGACAGGCCCGTGACGGCCGCGTAACCGCCGAAGATGTGGCTCATGTCATCGCCCGCGATAATCTCATATTCAAGCGTCTCGCCTTTGGTGGAGAACGTTGTGAAGAGACCATCCGTGCCGATGTCAATGTCCGTGCTGCCGGCGGAGTTGATCATGAGACCGTAGCCCGAGGTGGAAATATAGAAAGGAATGGCCTCCGTGCCGGTCTGCATGCCGTAGCGGTTCGTCGTAACCGAAGAGCCGTTTCTGATAATGGTTCCCGCAGCTCCGCCCAAACCGTAGATCTTCTCGTTGTGATACATTGCGATCGACGCGCCCGTTACAGATGAGAAAACATCGACCTGGTAGTCGCTTGCCGCGCCTGACTCCGTCTTGTAGTAGAAGCCGCTGTCGGGATTTGATGTCGTGAGGAGGACACCGCAATAGAAGAACCTGATGCTGAAATTGCCGTTCTTGGGAATCTTAGCTTCAAGCTGGCCCGACTTGAAAATGATCTCGTTCTCGTTCTGCTCGACTTCGCCGAATGCGGGATCACGAAGATCGAAAAGCGTTGCTATCCTTGACCTGGGGGTTACGTTGTGATTCTTTATCCTGACGGAAATGACGTTGTTCACGGGTGAGAAAAGCTCGATGGTCATTTTCCCGGGAACGGGTACCTGTCTTCTCTGATTGGAAGAAATGCTGCGGTCATAAGTGCGGCAGCCGCATTTTATCTTAAGAATGTTTTCTTCAAACAAGACCGACTCGATGCCTGCAGGTTCCTTGATAAGATACATATAGACCCCCCTAAATGTTAAAAATCTATAATAATTCTATCTAAACACCTAATCTGAAAATATTACGATTTGATATAATTTCTGCATGGTTCTCAAGATTAATGATCCGGCTTCAAACAAACTCCGCATACCCGGCTATGTGTCAATGATATTAGGCATTTTGCAGTCTTCCGGGCATGAGGCTTATATTGCCGGCGGAGCGGTCAGGGACATGCTCTTGGGCCTGATCCCGCACGATTTTGACATATCATCGTCATGTTCACCCGATATCACGGCACAAATACTGGCATCAAAGGGCATCAGATACTTAGATAACGCGAGTGTTCACGGCACGGTGACCGCAGTCCTTCCGGAAGGCAACATAGAGATAACGACATTCCGCGTGGACGGGAAATATTCCGACTTAAGGCGCCCCGATTCGGTCGAGTTCGCCCGCAGCATTGAAGAAGATGTAAGGCGAAGAGACTTTACCGTCAACTCCCTTTACATGGACAACGAAGGTAACATCCGCGACATCACCGGCGGCATCAAAGATCTGGAAGCAGGTCTCATCAGGACCGTCGGCGACCCGGAAGAACGTTTCGGCGAAGATGCCCTCAGGATCTTGCGCGCAATGAGATTTGCTTCACGCTTTGGTTTTGCTATCGAAGACAAGACCTTTGAGGCGATGGAGAAATGTGCCGGAGAGCTTAAGAGCATTTCATCAGAGAGGATCAACACGGAGCTGACGGGCATTATCTGCGGCAAAGACGCACCCGCCGTGATAAGGCGCTGCTGGAAGATAATGGGCGTGATAATCCCGGAGATCGCAATATGCCACGGGTTCGACCAGAAGAGCAAGTACCATGACAGGGATGTCTTGGAGCATACGCTCGCTGTCCTTGACGGCATCCCGCCGGAGAATAAAGAAGGGATGATGCCTTCAAGAGATCCGATGCTTGCAATGGCGGCCCTGCTTCACGACCTTGGCAAGCCCGAATGTTTTAAGCTCAATGAAGACGGCGTGGGCCACATGAAAGGCCACACGGAAGCGGGCAGGCGAATAGCAGAGCGCGTCCTGACGGAACTTAAGTACCCCAAAGACTTCACACGCGACGTCTGCAAGCTCGTTGCCATGCATGACGTATATACGCTGCCCGAACGTTCCATGGTCCATAAAGTCCTTTGCAGATGCGGCGTAGATCTCTATCCGAAGCTCGCCGTTCTTCAGAAAGCGGACATCCTCGCGCATTCACAACTTGGCCTTGCAAGGCTCGAAAAGCTCGATTACATGACAAGGATCGCAGAAGACCTTAAATCCGAAGGCGCCGTCTTTGCCGTCAAGGACCTGGCGGTCACCGGCGGAGACATAATGGATCTGGGGTGTCCGAAGGGCCCTGAGGTGGGAAGAGTGCTGGATATCCTTTTCGAAAAGTACGTGTCCGGAGAGGTCGAAAACAAGCACGAAGAACTTCTCAAAGCGGCGCGGGTTATAATTTCGTAACATAATCTTCAACGTTTATTATTCGATACTTTATCGAAATGTGAAGAAATGTGATTGAATATTAAATATTGCATTTCTATAATCTAGGTATGTGGGATGTCATTATTTTCGAAAGAGAGAAGGTGTGATCATTATGAGAAACAACAAAAAAGGTTTTACCTTATCAGAAATGCTGATGGTCATCGCGATCATCGTCATTCTGTCAGGTGCTACAGCAATCGGAGTCGTCTCCTGGCTGAATAATGCCAAGAACACTGCAGCACGTCTCGAGCAGAACAACGGTGATAATTTCGAGAAGGCTGCCCGCGGCGAAGTTGAATCTGTCCGTGGTACCGCAGGATCTCACGTGGTCCAGCAGACGAACTTGAATACCCCTGCGCCGACAGCTGCACCTACATCCAAGCCTACGTCCAAGCCTACGTCCAAGCCGACAGATAAGCCGACTGACAAGCCGACTACCCCTCCGACAGCAACACCTACACCTGCAGGTGGAAATAACGGCGGCAATAGCGGCGGAGCTGCATCAGTCAACAATACCATAACCCCCAATGGTTCTAATATTGGTATAAGCCAAGTAACAAATAACAGTGATGGTTCCACGACATTGCACTTTGTTCACGGAAATGATGTCGGCGATGCCACAATAGGAAAAGATGCAAATGGTTATTATATTATCGTTGGTGATTCCAAAAACATGATCGGTAAGGTAATCGGATATAATTCAGATAACAGTTGGCTTGATTCAAATAAGAAGCTTTATATTCCTTCAGATCAGTGGAGCCAATTGGAGAGCACATTCGGATTTAAACGCAGTTAATTGAATAATGATCATTTTGAGGTCTAACCATAACAGAAGCGCTCCGGTTATCATCCGGAGCGCTTTGTTTTGAAATTATTACGGTTAGATAGCGTTAACCCTTAGTTAATATTTTTGTTGAAATTTGTCTTCAATTTGGTGAAGAACTTAACAATTCTTATCAGTACAATAAGGCTAATATAAAGTGAATGCTTTATATAGATCACCCTTAAGAACGGCTGCTTCTCCTGAGGCAGCCGTTCTTAATTTTTTAGTGTATTTAAGTGAGGATCAGGCGCCGTGAAGCTTTGTCTCGGCATCCAAAAGCCTGACGGTCGCGGCGGCCTTGGGGCTGCTCAGCACTTCGGTGGTCAGTCCCGATTCACAGATCTTACCGTCATCCATGACAATGACTCTCGGCGCGATCTGCCTGATGATATGAATGTTGTGCGTGACGAGCAGGAAGGATGTTCCCCTTTCACGGTTAATGTCAGTCAAAAGCTTTAAGATCTCGGCGGCCGAGCTTGCGTCAAGCGACGAGAACGGCTCGTCTGCGATTATTATGCCCGGGTTGGTGATGAGGCACATCGCGATAGCGACGCGCTGGCGCTGTCCGCCTGAGAGCTGGTGGGGCTTTCTTAAGAGGAAACCGTCATCAAGGCCCGCTTCTTCAAGAGCCGCGGTTATCTTTGCCAGACGTTCCTGGCGGGACAGATTCTTCTCGGTAGTTCTTAAGGCCTCGTTCAAATGCCATTTGACGGTATGAGACGGGTTGAGGCATGAAACGGGATCCTGGAAGACCGCGCCGGTCCTTCTTCCTACGACCGTGGCCGTGCCGGAATGTGGCAGCAGTCCGAGCAATGACCTGATGAGCGTTGTCTTGCCGCAGCCCGAACTTCCGATAAGACCTAAGATCTCATGCGGATATATCTCGAAATCAACTCCCTTGAGGACTTTGTTGTCAGAGCCCTTGCCAAACATCGTATCGCTGTATCCGGCTTCAATGCCTTTCGCGGTCAGCACGGGGCTTGACGAATAGTCGACATGCGCGCGCTCGATGCCGAGCATTCTCGGATCAAGTCTGGCGTTGGTCAGAAGCTCAGCGGTATAAGCGTTTTTCGGATTGTTAAGGATATCTGACGTCGTATCTTTATCTATTATCTTGCCGTCTTTCATTACCATGACCCTGTCGCAGAAGTTTCTTACGGCGGAGAGGTCGTGGGAGATGAAAAGAATAGTCATTCCGAGCTGGCCGCAGAGCTGTTTGAGGAGCCCTAAGATCTGGACCGTCGTGACGGTATCGAGTGACGAAGTCGGCTCGTCGCAGATCAGGAGTTTCGGGGCAAGGAGTGCTGCGCCCGCAATGAGAATGCGCTGGCGCTGGCCGCCGGAGAGCTGGTGCGGATAGCGTTGATATATCTTGGCAGGCTCGTTAAAGCCTACTGTTAACAGCATTGAAAGGATCTTCTCGTAACGTTCGTTGGAGTCGGTGACACCGTGTGCGACAAGGACTTCATCTAAGTTCTTGCCGATCTTCATGAGCGGATCGAGCGCGGTCGAAGGCTCCTGGAAGATCATGCCGATGTCGCTGCCGAGCATCTTTCTTCTGTCGCGCGGCTTCATTGTCAGCAGGTCTTCGCCGCGGAACTTGATCGAACCGCCGGTGATCTGAGCGCCTTCGGGAAGGAGTCCCGCGATTGCAAGAGACGTCATCGTCTTGCCGCTTCCGGAGTTGCCTATGAGGCCCAATATCTCGCCGTCCCTGATGCCAAAATCGACGTCGTCTAAGATCGGCTTGGGGTTAGGGTCTTTTCGGGTGGGGAAAGACAATGTCAGGTGGTGAACCTTAAGAACATGTATGTGTCTTGCCATCAGGAATTGCCTCCTTTCGTGAGGGAGACCCTCATGCCTTCGGAGACAAAGTAAAGACCTAAGATATAGAAAACAAGCATCAGTGAAGGGAAGATGACGAGCCAGGGCGCGACCCTGATATATGCCTGGCTCTCGGCGAGCATCTTGCCGAAAGATGCGTCAGGGGGCTGTACGCCGAGCCCTAAATAGCTCATTCCCGATTCGAAAAGCGTCATGTTCGCAAGACCGATGACTGTTGCGGGCAGCAGCTGCGGTACGAGGTTGGGGAGGATGTGCAGGAGCATTATCCTGACCGGACGGATCCCCATTACGCGTGCATGCGTGATGTAATCGTACTCCTTGATCTCAAGCGTTCCCGCCCTGTACACCCTCGCGAACGTCGGCGCGAAAACAAGTCCCAAAGCCCAGACCACATTGAACATGGAGGCTCCGAATACCGCGACCGCGACGAGCGCGAGAAGGATGCCCGGGAAGCACATGATGCTGTTGTTGACGAGCATGATGGACTTGTCGGCAAACCCGCCGAAATATCCTGCGGGAAGACCTGTAACTGTTCCCAGGATCAAGGCTATCGCGACGCCCGCGAATGAGATGAACACGGTGAATTTCGCTGCGCTCATGACGCGCGACAAGACGTCTCTTCCGAAATTGTCAGTGCCAAACGGGTGAGCCGCCGACGGTGCAAGAAGCTTGGAAGAAGCGTCGGTCGCGTAAGGGTCGTAAGGAGTCCAGAACAGCGACACCAGGAATGCGAGAAAGACTACCGAGAGCAGTATTAAGCCGACGGTATAGAATCTTTTCGCGCGGGTTGTATCAACGGTCTTGTTCAATCTTTCGCCCTCCTGTTACCTGATCCTGATCCTCGGATCCGACAGGCTCGAGAAGATGTCAGCCGCGAAATACAGCAGAACGGTCACGAGTGCCAGATAGAAGACGATCCCCGACAGGAGCGGGAAATCGCGCTGGGAAATGGCCGACAGCAAAAGACGGCCGAGACCGGGAAGATTGAAGACCTGCTCGACGATAAGGCTTCCGCCCAGAATGTCTGACAGGACGATCGATATTATCGTGATCGAAGATACGTTGGAATTCGGCAGGATGTGACGCATAAGGATCTTAACGTCTGACAGGCCGTGGCTTTTCGCCGTGGCGACATAGTCGGAGGCCTTCTGCTCGATGATCGAAGACCTTAAGAACTTGAATGTCATGGCGATCTTCGGGAGCGCTATCGCAAACGCGGGCAGCATAAGGCTCTGCAGGTACAGGCTGAAATTGACGCTCGGGCCAACGTAGTTGCCGACCGAGAAATTCTTAAACAAGCTGCCGAAGATGAATATGAGCAGGAGTGACAATACGAACGGCGGGATCGCGAAAAGAATGTGACCCAACACAGAGCAGACCTGGTCTGCGAACTTGCCGGGCTTCCTGCTTGATAAGACCGCCAGCGGATACGCTATTGCGATTATCATGACAAAAGCGAGGATACTCATGCCGAGCGTGACCGGAAGACGGCTGACGATCAGGCCTGATACGCTTGTCCTGTATTGAGTCGAATTGCCGAGGCTTCCTGTGAATGCGCCGCCGAGCCATGAAAGGTAACGGACGGGCAGGGGCTTGTCGAGTCCCAGCTCAACGCGCAGCGCTTCGACCTGCTCGGTAGTCGCGTTGGCACCAAGCATTACGCGCGCCGTGTCGCCCGGAATTACGGAAAAAGCGAGAAAAGTAAGCAGCGAAACGAGAAGAAGCGTCGCAAGAAGCTCGACGGCTTTTCTCAGAATGAACAGAGCTTTCTGTTTGCCCGTCACCCGCTGCTCCTCCCGTCAGTTTACAGTTTCGACCTTGATGGTGTTGGTGTTGCCGGCGCTGCCGTTGATGAGACCGCCGGTCATTACGACGTTGTCTCCGGGCTCAAGTGCGAAAACTTCCTTGGCAACATTAAGTCCGTGATAGAACATTACATCCGTTGAATTGAATTCCTCGTTGAGGATCGGGATGACGCCCCAGCTGAGGTTTAACCTTCTCCAGATCCTCTCGGATGTGGTCATTCCGATGATGTCGATAGGGCATCTGAAACGTGAGACCATTCTCGCGGTGACGCCGCTCCTGGAGTGAACGACGATGGCCTTTGCGCCTACGTCTATAGCCATCTGGCATGTTGCGTGTGATATGGCGTCAAGGTTGTTCCTGATCTTGAAGTCCTGTCTTGAGAAACGGTCCTTGTAGTTGATGTGCATCTCTGTGTACTCAGCGACCTGGGACATCGTCTTGACTGCTTCGACAGGGTACTTGCCCGCAGCGGATTCTCCTGAGAGCATGATCGCTGAAGAGCCGTCATATACTGCGTTTGCGACGTCGGAGATCTCAGCTCTCGTCGGACGCGGATTGCTGATCATGGATTCGAGCATCTCTGTTGCGGTGATAACACGGCGGCCCAAAAGCCTGCAGCGCTTGATGAGCTGCTTCTGTACGCTCGGAACCTCAACGAAAGGGATCTCAACGCCCAGGTCGCCTCTCGCGATCATGATGCCTGCGCAGTATTCGGAGATCTCATCGATGTTGTTTACGCCCGCGCGGTTCTCGATCTTGGCAATGACTTCAATATCCTCACCGCCGTTGGCATCAAGGAATTCGCGCATCTCGATCATGTCTTCCTTGCAGGAGACGAAAGAAGCAGCAACGAAATCGATATCGTTCCTGATACCGAAAAGGAGGTCGTTTTTATCCTGTTCGCTGAGGAAGTCGCCCTGCATTACCTTGTTGGGGAAGTTCATCGACTTCTGGTCGGACAGAACGCCGCCTACGACTACCTCGCAGATAACGTCTGAACCGGCGACACCCTTGACCTCGAGAATGACGAGTCCGTTGTTGATGAGGACTCTGTCGCCCGGGTTGAGCTGCTCGGGAAGGAGCTTATAGTTGACGGCGACTCTTGTCTCGTCGCCTTCAATATCGTCTGTCGTGAGAGTGAATGTCTGGCCGTCCTTGAGCTCGACCTTGTGGTCCTTGAACGTCCTGATCCTGTACTCGGGTCCCTTGGTATCGAGCATGATGGCGATCGGGAGGTTCATCTTTTCCCTGACCCTCTTGATGAGGTCGATCTTTTCCTGGTGCTGCTCGTGCGTGCCATGCGAGAAGTTGAGTCTTGCGACGTTCATTCCCGCTTCGAACATCTTTGACAGCGTCTCTTCGTTGTCTGATGCGGGGCCTATGGTGCAGATGATCTTTGTTTTGCGCATATATATTATTCTCCTTGTAATCAATAAAAAGTTTTGTCTGATTGTATCATTTGTAACCCTAAACTTCTGCACAATATTGTAAAATGATTTAGTCAATAATTTCTACATCGGAGGCTTTACATATGGCAGACGTAAGACCCGCATCCCTCAAAAGAATTACAACAAAAGCCCTTGCTGACGCATTCATTGAAGATCAGCTCAAGGCCATCAAAGAGCAGGTTGGAGACAAAAAGGTTCTCTTAGCCCTTTCAGGCGGCGTAGATTCGTCAGTAGTCGCAGCACTTCTCATCAAGGCAATCGGAAGCAATCTCGTTTGCGTTCACGTTAACCACGGCCTCCTCCGCAAAGGCGAACCCGAGATGGTCTGCAAGGTTTTCAGAGACGAACTCGGCGCAAACCTCATCTATGTTGACGCAGTCGACAGATTCTTGGATCTCCTCGCAGGAGTAACGGATCCCGAGCAGAAGCGCCACATCATCGGCGAAGAGTTCATCAAGGTTTTCGCTGAAGAAGCTGCCAAGCTCGACGGCATCGCATTCCTCGCACAGGGCACGATCTATCCCGACATCCTCGAGAGCGAGCAGGGAATCAAGGCTCATCACAACGTCGGCGGCCTTCCTCCGGAACTCGATTTCGAGCTTGTTGAACCCGTTAAGTATCTCTACAAGGACGAGGTCCGCGTAGTCGGTTCCGCACTGGGTCTTCCCGACAAGATGGTCTATCGTCAGCCTTTCCCGGGTCCCGGACTCGGCGTAAGATGCCCCGGCGCTATCACAAGAGACAGACTCGAAGCAGTCAGAGAATCTGATGCGATCCTCCGCGAAGAGTTCGAGAAGGCCGGCCTCGCAGGCAAGGTATGGCAGTATTTCACAGTCGTTCCCGACTTCAAGTCCACGGGCATCAAGGACGGCAAGAGAGCATTCGAATGGCTCTGCATCGTCCGTGCGATCAATACGAGAGACGTTGTTCAGTGCACCGTTGAGCCCATCAGCTACGAGCTCATGTGCAAGATCACCGACCGTATCACTCACGAAGTTCCCGGCATCAACAGAGTGCTTTACGATTACACTCCGAAGCCGACTGCGACGGTGGAATATGAATGATATTGTTCATTAGGAGGAAATCGCTCGGAAAGCAGTACTCGCTTAGTGAATGAATAATACAACAAAATGAAAGCACAAGAGCTTAGTGGCCCTTGTGCTTTTCATTTTTCTTGAGCTGCCGCAGTTCAAATTGCCTTTCCTTTTCAGCCTCTTTTTGTTCGCGGCTTTTGGTCTTTCTGATCAATTTGTTCTGCTCCTGCTGCAACTTGATCGCCAGTTGCGATCTGGTACCGATCCCGTTTGCCGAAGTCTGTTTGCGCGCTTCACGCTGCATCCGCTTCGGATTGCTGACCGTTTTACCTGCAGCAGTTGCCACAGCCGGGCTGAATCTGAGTTCTTTGCAGTGTTTGAGAAAGTACTCAAATACTTCGCAGTCCTTGGGTTCTGCTCCGAAAACGACTTTTGATACGGATAGTTTTCCGTGTTCGGTCTTTTCGAATACGCCGACCCAGAACGGCTCCTCAAAAAACACTGTCAGAACCAAGCTTACTTTGCCCATGACAATCCCTCCTTTGTGAATTGATGAGCAAAGAACGGACAACCCGGAGGGGCAGGTTACTTACCCTGAAGGATCAGGACGGCCGGGCTACCTACCGGCTCTGACACATCAAAAAGACATGCGTTGCGTTTTTATCTTTGCGTGTTACAGGAGGATTATAGCAGATTCCGGTGCCCATGCAGCTTCAGGGGCTCTTTTTTCAGCCGCTAAAAAGCCGCCAAAAATCCGAAATTCGTGTTTTTGAGAATGCTATAATTTCAATCTCTGAGGTAAATCCTTGGAGCGGGATTATAATTTTGGGAAGATTATCAGATGAAACTATGGATTAAGATTGTCATTGGAATTGCAAGTGTTTTAGTTATTTTTTCGGGAGTGGTTTTATACCTGTCGCAGTTCCATTTTGATTTTTCGCAGGATTACAAGAGCATAGACGGTTATGAGAATATAGTTTTTAAGGATCCAAAAAGTGATCAATGTTTCCGTTTATGTGCATGGGGGTTAATAAGAGCAGAGAGCTATCCTGAATTTCAGGATCATCGTGAAACAATCGGTATACCATATGATGAATACCGGTCATTAATTGAGCATGCTGACGGAGGGTATATTTGGCAAGCAGTCTCCTCTCCTGACGGAAGATACATTTTGTATGTTGAGAAAGTGTGCAGCTCGGGAATAACAGATGATGAGGATGTGTATTACAAGGTGTATTCGCCGGATGACGGCACGACTACAACCATTTATTCCGGATACAGACAGTATTTGCTGGTTGATTGGAAATAACCATTGCAAGATTACTCTCTTTAAGGACGGTAAGATATCTTTTCGCAATGTTATACTGGGTCCATGAGTGACAGAAAACAGCTTGAGACATTAACATGGCGCGAGCCGACGGATGAAGAAAAGGAGCGTTTGGGATATGCCAAGCGCCGCAATAAGGTTGCTTCGTTTGTTTTGCTGGGTGTCGTGATCTTATTGGTCCTGATACCGTTGATCCGCATCCAAGATGTGATCGGCATGTTTAAGAATAATACCGCCGGATGCGTTATTGCCGGTGTCTTATATGCCGGTTTGATCGTGTTTCTTATCTTGAGGATCCACCTGACGACAAAGTATAAGGTGGCCGACGTTGTTGTTGATAAGATCGTTCTGAACAGCAGTACTGATAACGGAAACTATTGCACGGCAACCGTGTCACAGGGCGATGTGGTGCTGACGGGCATCACAATTGCAATGAAGCAACACCCCGAACCGGGTTCATCCGTTCTGCTTTATATCGAAAACAACGACACCTGGACAGTCGGAATAGTATGAGACAAAAGCAGCGGCCGGAAGTGAATCCGGCCGTTGTATATATGGGTATGAGTGCGGGAAGCATGGACAAATGGTGTCAGCCTTCAATGGCAATTGTGTTGTTGGCAGGAAGTTCCTTGAGTTCCTTTTTCGGAATGCAAAGCTTAAGAACGCCGTCTTCGAATTTGGCTTTAACGTCCTCAACCTTTACGCCTTCGCCGACATAGAAGCTCCTCTGCATGGCACCGGAATATCTCTCCTGACGGATGATCTTGCCGTGCTTGTCTTTCTTCTCCTGATCGTGATCCTTTGAAGCGCTGATGGTCATGTAACCGTCTTCGAGCTTAACGTTGATCTGATCTTTCTTGAAGCCCGGGAGGTTCATTTCGAGTTCGTAATCAGTCTCAGTCTCGTGAACATCGGTTTCCATCATGTGGCGGGCGTGCTTTCCGTAAAGACGCTTGTCAATGTTGGCCAGCTCGTGTGTAGGGAAACCCCAAAAATCATCAAATAAATCTTCTCCAAATAATCCGGACATCAACATAATAATCATCTCCTTTGAATGTTGTATCCGAGCATTAGAGCGGAGGTCTGATCTATTGATCTTCGTTCTCTGTGTTCGAACTCATTATAGCTCGATTATTAGCACTCGCAAGAGGAGAGTGCTAATAAATGCGACCATTTTCCAATGGGTGATTTGTGCAGAATTTAATGCTTCACGGTTCACGCGCGGGACTATAATTATGGGGGATGCTTACTGATTTTGCATTTATCAATTACTTTAGAATCACGAGGCATATATGAAGAGAAACCTTTTAATTTCAGTTCTCGCGGCAGCACTTTTACTTTCATCCTGCAGTTCCGGCCAAAAGAATGAGACGACAACATCTGCTGAAGAGACAACTGCAACCGCAGCTGCAGAATCAACTGTTCCTGCAGAAATGAATGCGGAAGGCAAACCTGAAGATTTTGCTGATGTTGTTTGTTATGACGCAAATAGTGATGAAATAGCGGATGCCTTTGCTTCGGATTTCAATTTTATAGGTGCGTCCTTTTTCAAAGACGATAACGGCGTATACAGATATCCGAATTTTCCGGCAAATAAGGACATTGTAATTACATTTAAGTGCGATAAGGAATTCTATGTCGGCGATATTTGGCGCGAAGATTACCCGGAAGGAATGACCTCCTCAAAAAAGACTGCCGACATTGTAAATTCAGTACCGGACTCTGATGGAGAAATAGCAGCAGCAAACGAAAGATTAAAGAAATACCTTACTTCTAATGACGGCGTATATAAGCTGACAATTCCTGCCGAATACGTTGAACAGGATTATGCTTTCCATTTTCAATTATATACAAAGGAATGGGCAAGACTGGACTTTAAAGTATGCTGTTTAAAAGAAGACACTTTGAGAACCACTCCAAAGTTTCCGATTGAGGATCATGCAGATATCGATAGTAATGCGGTTGATGCCGGAGATTTTGATTTTGGCAATGCCGAATTGCCGGTAATAGCTCAAAAACACCGTTACCGTGCTGACTATCCGAAATATGCCGAAGGTCAGGATGTTGCAATTAAATTCACGTGCAAGAAAAAACTGGAAACGTATTACATAGGTTTCTATGATCACAAGAATTATGCAGACGAAGAACAGCCGGTAGAACGGATTGACCAATCCATGAAAAAGCCGCTTGTTTGTTCCGGTGACACATACACTCTGACGATTCCGGGAGAACATGTTGTGGCCGGTCGTCTATATGTGATAAATATCGTGGAAACAGGAAACGAGAATAATCATTTATTATTTTCTTTTCAATGTAATTGATAAGGCTTAAAAACGGCTATATGTTGCGGCAGGATGCTTTTCGGTTATATAATGCTAACAGGGTGTATAACGGAAAGGACTTTGCTTAATAGTGTATTATTCGAGCTTTGGTTTATTGGCATTGATAATGCATATCATTGTAAATGCCGATATTCTGTTCAGATCACACAAAGGTCCTAACGCTTCAGTCCGCGGCAGATACCGTTCTTTCCTCTATTCCATAATGCTCTTCTATATCTCGGATATCGTCTGGGGAAGTCTTTACGAGATGAGGATCACTCCGGTCGTCTATTTCGACACGTTCATGTTCTTTTTCTCGATGGGACTGACGCTGCTCTTATGGATGCGATTCATCAACGCCTACCTCAACAGATATAACGTTTCAAGTAAGATCCTGCTTTATTCCGGCTGGGCTATCTTCACGCTGGAGTTCGTCTTACTCATAGTCAATTTCTTTGTCCCGATCATGTTCGGTTTTAAAGAGGACGGGGAATACGTTCCCGGCAAGGCGAGATATCTGATCATGATAATCCAGCTTGTCTTGTTCTCGCTGATCTCCATCATTACGCTGATCCGTGCCGCCAGAACGAAAGACAGGGACAGGCTTCACCACAACGCCATCGGTATCTCCGGTCTGGTAATGGCGCTGCTTGTCGCTTTGCAGGCACAGTATCCGCTGCTTCCGTTCTATGCCATCGGATGCCTTCTGGCAACGAGCATAATCAACACCTACGTCGGTGTTGACGAGAGGCGTATGAGCAGCAATCTGCTCGGAAATGCAAGGGCAGTTGCCTTCAAGGACACCCTGACGAGCGTCCGCAACGCAAACGCTTACAACGAGTATAAGAAGGACCTCGAGAACAAGGTCAAAAAGGGCGTTGTCGTCGAGTTCGGCCTGGTCGTTTTCGATCTGAATGACTTGAAAAAGGTTAACGATACCTTGGGTCACGAGGCCGGAGACAGATACATCCAGGAAGGCTGCAGGCTTATCTGCGTATCATTCAAGCACAGCCCGGTCTTCAGGATCGGCGGAGACGAGTTTGTCGCGGTCCTTTTAAATGACGATTACCAGCACCGCGACGGATTGTGCAGCTGCTTCAACAAGCAGGTGGATGACAACAAGACGAACGGTCAGGTCATAGTATCATCCGGCATGAGCATTTACGATCCGAGGAACGATTCAGGTGTTGATGATGTTTTCGCGCGTGCCGATGAACTGATGTATGCACGTAAGAAGCAGCTGAAGGGACAGTAATGCGACCTTATTATCGAAAAGCAAATAAAAGGTCTGCCCGTTATCCGGACAGACCTTTTTGTTTTTGAGTTTACTCAGTTTCCGATCAGCCGGAAATTGTAGCGATGTGTGTACCGCTCTTTGTGTAGTACTCGAAAGAGATTGTCTCAGCAGCGATGCCGCAAGACTTCTTGAATGTGTTCTTAAGGCTGGAGATCTGGCTCTTAAGGTTGCTCTTCTCGAGGTTGGCCTTAACCTTTGCAATCTGCTCTTCGTTAAGGTCGAGCTTGTAGTAGTACTTGTAAGTGACGTTGTTGCCGCTTACTTCGATCTTAGCATCAGAATAGTTGTTCTTGAAAAGAGCGTTCTCCTTGAGCTCATCAACCATCTTCTGAAGATCAGCGGGCTTGATAGCCTCTTCGATGCTCTTCGGGCGGCAGCCGGCGAACATGAACAGACACATAAAGATCACTACAACACTTGCAATAGTTTTACGCATGATAAATTCCTCCTCTGAAAATTCCCAGTTGACTTAATGTCAAAAGAATATTAATTGAGCAAATAAGTATTGTCAATGTGGTTTTTGCCCCTTTTTCAGTATTGCCTCAAATTTAAAAATCTATATATCAAACAAATAAGTTTTACTTTATAATCTAACCAACTTACTTTTCACCGGAGGTGATCTATATGACTTTTGAAGAATTGATGGATTATGCGATATCCCATGACTGCTCCGATGTCCATATTACTCAAGGTACCAATCTTGCCGTAAGAAGATACGGTGTTCTCCACATCTTAGACGAACGTCCGACAGCTGAAGAAGCTCAGGAAATGATATATGCGATCCTTTCAACCGATGAGATCGCACGCGTTGAGGCAGGAGAAGACGTTGACGTAGGCCGTATGGTCGACAACGGAATCAGAATCAGGGCAAACGTATACCATCAGCGTAATAATCTCGCATGCAGCATCCGTCTCCTCATGGCAGAGATCCCCGAGTTCGAAGCACTCGGCCTCCCTGACGTAATCAAGGAACTCGCTCAGAAGAATAACGGTATCATCCTTGTTACCGGTCCTACGGGTTCAGGCAAGACAACGACCCTTTCCGCGATCGTTGACTTCATCAACAAGAATGAAGCAAAGCACGTTATCACGATCGAGGATCCTATCGAGTACATCTATCCTCACAACCGTGCCATGATCCATCAGCGTGAGCTCGGCCGTGACGTTAAGTCATTCTCTTACGCTCTGCATTCAGCTCTCCGTGAAGACCCGGACATCATCCTCGTCGGCGAGATGCGTGACTTCGAGACGATCGCCGCTGCAATCACCGCTGCTGAGACAGGACACCTCGTCCTTTCAACACTCCACACACAGAGTGCCGCTCAGACCATCAACAGAGTTATCGACGGTGCACCTTCCGACATGAAGATGACCATCCGCACACAGTTCGCACAGAGCATCCAGGGCGTTATCTCCCAGCAGCTCCTGCCTACCGTTGACGGCAACGGACGTGTTCTCACAACAGAGATCATGTGCGGAACGAGCGCTATCAGGAACCTCATCAACGAGGATAAGATCCAGATGATCCCGGGTTCCATCCAGTCTTCTCACCAGCTCGGAATGCACACTCTGAACGAAGACCTCTCAAGGCTCTATCAGCTCGGTCTCATCAGCAGAAGGACCGCTATCGATGCAGCTTACGATCCTCAGGATCTTGAGAAGGTTCTCGGTTCTTCACCGTCTTACTACTGATACCTTAAAGCGATTAAAAACAACAAAGGGCTGCTTTACGGCAGCCCTTTTTCATGCGGTGTTCCGCAATCAGAAATAATTGATTTTGCGCCCAAATAAAATTAATATATACAATCAGGAATAAGGAAAACTTGGAAAGGGATAGATCATGGCAACACTTTGTAAGAATTGCAGTCATGCACTGGTTTTCGATCCCGATACGCAAAAGCTCGTATGCTCCGCATGCGGCAGCACGTACAGGCCTGAAGACATCGAATCGGATTCGGAAAAGTACAGGGAAGACCTGGAAGCCGAGGCGATGAATGATGTACTCGGAACCAACGAACATAAGTACATGGACTGCTATGTTTATACTTGCGCCGAGTGCGGCGGCGAGATAATCATCAACGGAACAGAAGCTTCAACGACCTGCATTTACTGCGGCAATCCGAATACCGTTTTCTCGAGGATCGCAAAGCAGAAGTGCCCGGAATTCGTGCTTCCTTTCTCCATATCAAAGGAGAAGGCGATCGAGCTCGCAAGAGCTAAGATCCGCCACGGATTTTTCATACCCAGGGAGATCAAGAATTTTTCCATCGACTGCTGCAGAGGCATCTATCTGCCTTACTGGATAGTCAATGCAGATTTCACGGATGCCGTCGTCATCAAGGGCCAGGTCAAGAGCGGCAAGAATTCGGTTACCAGGTATTTCGGCAGGGCCGGAAGATTGAAGATCAGGAATCTTCCGCTCGATGCTTCGCGCGCGCTTTCCGACGAGAGCAGCTCCAAATTAGAGCCGTTTTCGCTCACATATATGAAGCCGTTCGATGTCGACTATCTCGCGGGCTTCTACTCCAACGTGTCGGATGTTACTTACGGCGATATGAGAAAGGCCGCAATGCTGAGGGCCCAGGAATACTTCAATGAAGATGCCATTAATGACGTTTCAGCTTCTTCCAAGGAGGTCGTATCCTCACTTCCGTCGATGAAGCTCGATGCCGACATGGTATATGCAATGCTGCCCGCATGGTTCATTACGTTCAAGTACAAGGGCAAGCATAACACCATCCTCGTCAACGGTGATTCAGGTAAAGTCGTATGCGCACTGCCGTGGAAAAAGGTTTTGTTCTACAGCCTTCTCATAGGCGTGGGCATTGCACTGACGGTCGGCTTCTTCTATGTTTTCAGGGCAACGCTGCCGTTCATTTTCTCGTCTTCAGGCCGCCGCCATTCTTCGAGCAGCAACGACGGCAGGGGCAAGCTGATAGCTTTTCTCATCGCGGGAATAATTGCGCTTTTCACAGTCGGAATCCGCAAGCTTGTAAAAGTCATAAAGAACATCAAGCTGACCCAGGACAAAGAGATGTTCAACTTCATGAAGAAGAGACAGGGGTGATCGTATGTTAAACGTGATTTCACTCTTGTTCGCATTAGGTTTGGGATTCGGACTCTCGTTCTGGATCTTCGGAACTCTGCTCGACAAATCCAACAATATCGGTGACAGCATGGGAAGCAAGTCAGATTATGGCGCCCATGTTCATTTCACTGCAAGAAGAGACAAAATGTCTAACTCCGAGAGGCAGACGTTCTGCTCCATGTATGCCGAAAGAATAGATGAGGGCGGCCCCGGCGGTACTCAGCTTGTCAGAAGGCTCACGCCCGAGGAGCGCGCAGAATATAAAAAGGCCAAAGCCGTTCCGCGCGGCGCATATCAGTCGGCTTCAAGCCAGATCAACGTAAAAGACCAGGAAGACGAGTTCGAAGAATGGGAGAAGAGATCAGGCGGCAACCGCGATCTTCACGGTATCTTCAAGCCGCTCGACGAAGATCCGAATCCCTGATCGAAAAAAGGTGCAACATTTTCATATTCTTATCTGTATATGAGGTATAAGACCTTATGGGAGGATCATGGAATGAAGAAGTTTTCTGCGAGGAGCATCTGTTATATAGCCGCTGCAGCGGCATTGGTTTTCGCCGCCACAGGCTGCGGAAACAAAGAGATAGAACCCTATGACTATACCGTTGAGCCGACACAGGTAACGGCGATAAGCGTTTTCGGGGCCGAAAGCGTCAAATACGAAGATCCGACATGGAATACGGGCTGTCAGACGGTTGAGCCCGAAGAACCCGACAAATTTAAGAAAGAGGGAAATATCAACGGCCTGGATTATAAGATTATATCTGCGACCGGTACCGACGCACCTAACGGAAGAGGTTATTATCTTTTCGGGACATCAGAAGGTGAACGCCCCTACATTATAGTTGTTGATATGGGAGAAAAGAGAACGGGCGGATACGATATAGAGATCACCGGTCTTAAGTTTGACGGTTCAACACTTACGGTGACTGTCAAAGAGACTTCCCCCGCTCCGACGGATACGGTCACACAGGCCTTAACTTATCCCTGCTGCGCGGTTGAGTTCAGCAAGCTCCCCGATAACATTAAAGTAATTGAAGAATCAGGCTATGAATACAAACATCTCGGTACCCGCCTTGATATCATTGAGATCAAGAGCAACTGGATTGCATGTTTTTGCAACGGCAGCGGCGAGATCTTATATAAAACGTATGTCTATAAGACCTCAGACGGAAAATACAAGTATGTGAATGCCACGGCAACGACGGTCAGCTGGGGTTCTTCTAAGTGGAAAGAGACCGGGACAGGAACAGGCACGGTCGATACAAAAAACGAGATCGTCGAGATCGCCAAAAAGTCGGGTTCCTGCGGATATGTAATGTTTCCCGGTGAAAACAAGCCCCGTTCCGTATCGGAATTTCTGGCTGACAAGAAGTGATAAATGGGTCAAAGTATCCAAGATTAAGTCAGCTCATTAATATGCCCCGGTGCCTCGCGCCGGGGTGTTTTTTTGTGTGCCGCGGGAAAATGCTGCGTTTGACGCTTCATTTTGCCGGAAATGGAGACCTGAAATGCAGCATTTTCGCAATTAAAGGGCCAGGTGCTCTGTTTTTGGTGCTGATTTGGTCAAATCTGAATAGAAAACTGACCCTTTTCGCTTTCATTCTCCATAAGGTCCTCCGTTTGCACTAAAAGTGAGGAAGTAACAGAGAATGAGCGGCGGGCCGAGAAGCCCTCGTTCCAACTTATATACTGTTTATTCAAAGAAATTTAATTTTTCTTGATATATAATTTATTTATAACCGTTGATGCGGGCTTTTTGTTTGTGCCCGCCATTATCTGACTCCCTTATACGGAGGCGCTTATGACTAAACAGGACGATATTTTTAAGAAGATAGCCGAATCATTGCTGGTCGATTATTCCAGTGTCTACTATGTCAATGTAGTCACACACGAGTATTGCTGGTATTCAGTCAATCCCGAATTCCACTCACTCAGCCTTGAACAGGGCGGCGATGATTTTTTCAAGAACATAAGACGCGACTGCAAAAAGGTCATATATGAAGAAGACCAGCATCTTTTCCTTGAAGGATTCAAAAAAGAAAAGCTCCTTGCCACCACGGAAGACGGCAGCATGCAGAGCATTGAATACCGGCTGATGTTGGACGGAGTTCCCACTTGGCACGCTCTCCGCATGATCAGAGGACTTGATAACGATACCGATTACATTATCCTGGGCGTCATCAATATCGATGAGGAATACCGCAGAAGGGAAAAAGAGAAGGAGACCGCTCGTCAGAAGGAGATCTACAACCAGATAACAGCGAGCCTTGCGGCGCAGTACGATACGCTGTATTACATCAATCTCGAGACAAATCAGTACGTTGAGATCTCCGCTACCGATGAATATAAGAAGCTGAATGTTCCGGCGACAGGCAGCGATTTCTTCGCCGAGAGCAGAAGAACAAGCAAAGCTTACGTGCATCCCGAGGATCAAAAAGAAGTCATCTCGCTCCATTACAAGGATACGATGCTCAAGAACCTCAAGCACAGGAATTCCTTCTCCAAGGCATGGCGTCTCGTTGTCGGCGATCAGGTTAAGCATATCAGGCACACCGAGATCATGGCCAATGACGGAAAGCACATCATTGTCTGTATCGAGAATATCGACGATGAGGTCAAGGCTCAGCGTGAATTGAATGAATCCAAACAGAAAAGTGCCACCTACACGCAGATCGCGGAGAGTCTCGCAGCCCAGTATGACCTTATCTACTACGTTGACGCGGAGACCGGCTATTACAAGGAATTTGCGACTCATAAGATCTATGGCGAGCTTGAGATCCATGAAGAGGGCGAGGACTTCTTCTCTACCGCCGAAAAGAACGTTGACAGGATCATATTCCCCGAAGACAGAGAGCGTATAAAGCTTTTCCTCAATAAGGACAATCTCATCTCACAGCTCGAGACTACAAAGCGTCTGCCCCAGGATTACCGAATGATCACCGGAGGCGCTGAGCCGCAGTATACAAGGATGAATGTAAGCTGGTCATCCGACAAGACGCATTTCATCATCTGTATTGAGAACAGAGATGCTTTCGTCAAAAAGGAGATGGAGCAGCTTCAGGCCCTGTCGATGGCGAATGAGACCGCAAGGCGCGACAGCCTTACGGGTATCAGGAATAAGACCGCATATCAGGAGTTCGAGAGCAATCTTCAGAAAGAAGTCGAAGAGAATACGATTGATCAGTTCGGAATCGCAATCTGCGATCTTAACGATCTGAAACTCATCAATGACACACAGGGACATAAGGCCGGCGACGAGTACATCAAGGATGCCTGCAAGCTTATATGCCGCGTTTTCGCGCACTGTCCCGTATTCAGGGTCGGCGGCGACGAGTTTGCAGTTATCCTGATGAATGACAATTATAAGGAACGCAACAGCCTTATTGCCACGTTCAGGAGGCAGATAGAAGAGAACATTAGAGTCGCTACAGGTCCCGTAATCGCTTTGGGCATGGCCGAGTATTTGGCGGATTCGGATACCTCGGTTGAGGATGTTTTCAAACATGCTGACGGCCTTATGTACGAAGACAAGTCGCATTTAAAAGAACTCAAGCTTCGCCGTGAGACACGTTCTATGAAGGAAGAAGCTGTCCACAAGATTATCACGGATGAAAGAAGAAGACTGCTCGATACGCTTTTCAAGTCTTACGATGTGGTCTCAGAAGGCACATACGTATATCTGTGCGACATGAAATACGATTTCTCAAGATGGTCGAAAATCTGTGTTGACACTTACGGCCTTCCTTCAGAATACATGTACGGAGCGGGTGATATCTGGGAGAACTGTATTCATCCCGAAGACCGCGAAGCATACCGCAAAGGAATTGAAGAAATCTTTTCGGGCAACACATCAGGTCATGACATGCAGTACCGTGCCAAAAACCTTGACGGAACTTATGATGTCTGCACCTGCAGAGGCATTGTTATAAGAGATCTTTCCGGCGAGCCCGATTATTTCGTCGGAACCATCCGCAATCACGGTACTCAGGGACACATAGACACGCTGACAGGCTTCAGGAACCAGTACGGTTTCTTCGATGATCTCACCAGCTGGATCAAGAGACAGGCCGAGTGTTATGTTCTTATGGTCGGCATCAGCAAGTTCTCCGAGATCAATGAGATGTATGGCTATCATTTCGGTAACCGTGTACTGCAGCTCTATGCGAGAAAAGTATTTGAGACTACCGGCAACACCGGTACTTGTTACAGGATCGACGGAACGAAGTTTGCGGTTATCAGTAACAGTCTTGATTTCGATGATATCCAGCAAAGATACATGAACTTCCGCAATTTCTTCCGTGAAGAATTCGAGGTTGACGGTAAGAGGGTATTGCTTGAGGTTAACGGCGGTGTGCTGAAGGTGGACAATTTCAATGTTGATTCACAGACGGTTTATGCCTGCCTTAACTTCGCTTATGGTGAGTCCAAGACACGTCATCAGGGCGATCTGGTCGTATTCCACAATGACCTCAACGAGAACAACAGGCACAGGATCGAGAAGCTTCACGCCATCCGTGCTTCAATTATGCACGGCTACAAGGGATTCTATCTCCTGTATCAGCCCGTGGTCGATGCACAGACTGAACAGCTTATATCTGCCGAGGCATTGCTCCGTTGGAAAGATGACAAATACGGAATGGTACCTCCGGATCAGTTTATCCCGCTTCTCGAGTCAGATCCGCTCTTCCCTGAGATCGGCGAATGGATAATCAGGGAAGCCATTTTTACAGCAAAGAAGATCATTAAGAGGGTTCCGGGTTTTGTCATGAACATCAATCTGTCTTATACGCAGCTTGAGAAACACGACTTTGTGGATATGGTCTTCAACATATTAGACGAGATGGATTACCCGCCCGAGCACCTCTGCCTTGAGGTAACGGAGCGTTGCAGACTGCTTGATATCAAGCTGTTGAAGAACGTAACGGCACAGCTCAAATCAAGGGGGATCCTGATCGCGCTTGACGATTTCGGAACGGGATTCTCTTCCGTCAGCATCGTTAAGGAACTGCCTTTCGACATCATTAAGATCGACAGAAGCTTCGTTACGAAGATCGAGGAGAACAGTGTTGACAGAGAACTCATGAGATATTTCGCCGGTCTGGCATCCATATTCGGTGCAAAGGTCTGCGTTGAGGGTGTTGAGACTGCAGGAATGAGAGATATCCTACAGAAATTTGCCGTTGAGAGCTTCCAGGGTTACTACTATGCGAAGCCTCTCATGCCTGATCAGATCATTATCTGGGAACCGAATGTAGAGAAGAAAGAGGGCTGATTTATGAGGAAAAGTAAGGGACTGATAAAGGCGGCGGTAACGTGTCTTCTGATAGTGTTTATTGCAAGCTTTTCGATGCCTTTTACGGTACTTGCAAAAGAGAAGAAAGTCGTCCGTGTCGGCTGGCATGAAGAGCCGTTTTTCATTACGGACAAATACGGCAGAAAGTCCGGTTACTCATATGAATACCAGCGCAAGATAGCCGCTTATACAGGTTGGGAATATGAGTATGTTCAGGGCACCTGGTCTGAACTGTTGGAGAAGCTCAAAAAAGGTGAGATAGACTTGCTGAGCGACGTTTCTTATTCGGAAGAGCGCGCGTCTGAAATTCTATATTCTTCGCTCCCGATGGGCACAGAGGCATACTATATTTTCGTCTCTCCGAACAATCAGGATATTACCGCCAAGAATCTGTCTTCTCTTAACGGAAAGAGGATCGGCGTAACCAGAAACAGCATACAGAAAAAGCTTTTCACCGAATGGGCAATGGTCCGTGGCATCAAAGCCGAAATAGTCGAAGTCACTGACGCTGAAGAAGTGTCGCTCAAAAAGCTGGGATCTTCTTTTGATGCGTTCATCACGATGGACTTCCACGGTGCGGCCAGAAACGTCGTTCCTATCTGCAAGATTGGTTCTTCGGATTTCTATTTTGCCGTAAGCAAGAACAAGCCCGAGCTCAAGGCCGAATTGGACAATGCGCTGAACAGAATACAGGATGAGAACCAGTATTACGACCAGCAGCTGCATGACAAGTATCTCAATAACACCGATACCAACAAATACCTTACCAATGCCGAGAGAGACTGGCTCACTTCCCACGGAAAGATCAGGGTCGGATACCAGGACAACTATCTGGCATTCTGTGCTAAAGATCCCCAGTCAGGCAAGCTGGTCGGTGCCCTGAAGGATTATCTCGATTACGCCTCGAAAGCTTTTGAGAATGCGCATCTGGAATTTGAACCGGTCGCTTATCCGACTGCATCGGATGCGATCGAGGCAATGAAGAGGGGTGAGGTCGACTGTGTTTTCCCTGCGAACCTCACGGATTACGATGCCGAGCAGCTAGGTCTCGTAATGTCACCGGTGCTCATGAGGACCGAAATGGATGCGGTCGTAAGAGCTGCCGAGCAAAAGGAATTCTTAAGAAAAGACAAAGTCGTCGTTGCCGTAAACGAGGGCAATACCAACTACGACATCTTCCTCGCAGACCATTACCCGAAGTGGGAGAGGGCTTATTTCAAAGACACACCCGCAGGTCTTGAGGCGATCGCCGCAGGCAAGGCAGACTGCGTCATCATAAGCAGCTACCGTTACAGCAACATCTCCAAGCAGTGTGAGAAGCTGCATCTGACCACCGTATATACGGGCGTCGACATGGATTACTGCTTTGCCGTTTGTGAGAGCAATACCGAGCTTTATTCGATACTTTCCAGAGCGATCGTTATCGTTCCGGACGGCATCGTGCATTCCGCGTTGACCTACTATTCAACGGAAGACGTTAAGACCAATCTCGGCGATATCATCAAAGACAACCTGTTCATCATCTTGTCGACCATAGCTGTCATATTGTTCGTTATCGTCATCTTGCTGCTGCATAACATCCGTGCGAATAAAATGATTCTCGAAAAGGAAGACCAGGTAAAAGATCTCAACAGGAAAGCTTATGTGGATTCGCTCACCTGTGTCCGCAATAAAGGAGCGTATACCGAGTTTATTCAAAAGCTTCAGGAACGTGCGGATGAGGAGGAGGGAGGATTCGATCTTGCGATAGGCATCTTTGACTGCAATGACCTGAAGATAATCAACGATGAGTTTGGTCACGAAAATGGTGATGCTTACCTGAAGAATGCATGCCAGATGATCTGTAAAGTATTCGATCACAGCCCGGTATTCAGGGTCGGCGGCGACGAGTTTGCGGTATTGCTAATGAACAGCGATTTCACCAACAGGGATGAGCTTATCAAGCTTCTCGAAAGGAAACAGAATGAGCGTAACGCAATGGTTAAGAACAAGTGGGAAAAGGTCAGCATTGCTTACGGCATAGCTGTCTACGAACACGATCTGGACAATTCCATCGCTGATACCGCTAGAAGAGCCGATAAACTCATGTACGATAACAAGCGTAAGATGAAAAAAGCGTGATTATCCGTTAAGCCGGAGCATTGAATTCCGGCTTCGGGCTTCCGCAGTTACCGCAGAAATTAAGACCGGACGGCGTTCCGCACTTGGCACAATACCAGACAGTGCCGGCGGGGCGCTGTTTTCCGCATTTGGGGCAGAAATTGAGACGGTTTACACTGCCGCATTCGCATGTCCAGTTGCCAACGATCCTTGGTCTGTAAACGTACTGTACCTTTTCGGGCAGGGTAACGATGCAGAAATCGTTCTTTGAAGACTTCACGATGATGATGCAGGATATGACGAACAAAGCGATGACGAATCCGATCCAGAGAATGAGTGCAAGACCTGCACCGAGCTCGGCTTCAGATACTCTAGCGCCCATCAGGATGGCGTCATAGATGCCGTGCAGAACGATTGGAATGAAGATCGCGAGAAGGAAATTACCTCTGCAGGAGCGCTTCTTATTCGTTAATGCGGCATACTTCGCCTTGCTGTAGAAGAAGCCCATGAATACCGCAAAACATGCGTGTCCGGGAACCGCCGTGAACATACGGAGAACTGCTGTTGATATTCCGTTGCTGAATACGTATAAGATGTTCTCGATAGCAGCAAATCCGAGTGATACGAATACCGAATAAACGATTGCGTCATAGCTGTAGTTGAACTGTTTGTTTTTCCATGTAAAGAGCCAGAGAACTAAGAATTTGCAGATTTCCTCGGCTGTTCCGACAATCAGCATTGCATCGAGGACTTCTTTCATAACGGACTGTTCAGGCATGGCCGCATTAAGGACCAGTTTGCCGACGAGTTCCAAAATGACCGCAGGGATAACGGTTCCCAATCCGGCGAAAAACAGTCCTATCAGAAGACCTACGGGCTCTTTCTCCTTCTTATCGTTGAAGTAGATGAATGCCATGAGACCGATTACGGGGATTAACGCCAGAGCAAGTACCATAGTGACTCCTTGAAGTAATATTTCTTAATCTGAAAGCGTTTTTAAGAATAGCATTTTTGGTTGTTTGTGTCACTAATAAAGGCCTCCTTGCGGATATCCTGATCCGAAGAAGGCCTTTTTCGGCTTTTATGAATGTATCAGTTTTCGGGTTTTGCGGGTGGCTGTTCACCGTTGCCGGGGCCGCCTGAAGGAGGATCACCTGACGGCGGGTCGCCCTGGGGCTTCTCGCCGGACGGGGGTTCACCCGGCATTCCGTCAGGCTGTCCGCTTGAAGAAGATTCGGTCTTTATTTCGATGGCGCTTCCCTTGGAAGCGGTGCCTTCGCTGTATTCAACGCCGTTTACGTAGAGTTTGTGGCCGTTTAAGTCAATGGCGTTCGCGTCGCAGGAAAGAGAGGTTACATATGAGTCGCCTGTGAGGACCCACTTGGAGCCAGACTCGATCTGTACATAGACCTGACCCCGGTTCTCGGAATTGACGGCACCCGAGTATGTGCTTCCTGATTCGAGATACATGTTCAGAACGGATACGCTGTCTACTATGATGTCGCCTTCCTGAGCCTGCTTGCTCAGGTAGAGATTGACCTTGCCGCCGTTGGAACCTTCAGTGCCCCAGCCGGCTGCGCATGCTCTTAACAGAATACCGTTGCCGTCTTCATTCTCGATTTTTATGTTCTCAAGCTTTATCGTTGTTGCCGTGTTGTTTACGAAAAATACGTCGCCTTTTTTGTTGGTCAATGATCCGCCGCTCATCGTGAATTCAGCGAGTCCTACAGATGCATCGCCCGACATGGACTGGTAGATCATGACCGCCTGATAGTAGCTTGATTTGTCGCTGTTCTGGCTGTTGTTGTCAGCTGTGAGATCGACGTTTTTGAGCGTTACCGAATTCTTGCCTTCAACGACTACGCCCTGTGATGACGTGGATTCGAGCTTCGCGTTGCTCACGGTGATGTCTGCCGTGGAGTAGATTACGGGTGAACCCTGTCCTTCGGTCTTATAAGTTCCGCCGTCAACGTTTACCGTTCCGCCTCCGCGGTCCGACCTGATCGCCGCAGACGAATTGCCTGTCGTGTAAATGTCCAGATTGGTCGCGTTCATCGTGCCGTCGCCGGTCGTCATCAGGCCGCCCGAGCAGTCACCTTCGGTCTTGATCTTTGAATCGCTGATGTTGACTGTCGTTCCGCTTCCGTAAGAGAATACGGCATTTGCGTGTTTGCCGTTCGTGTTTACAGTGATGTTCTTAAGAGTCAGGGTTGCCTTGTCCGTTGCGAAAATAGCGGAGTTGTCGCCATAGAAATCCGCCTCGTCTCCTGCTGAAGAACTGCCTGTCTTATTGACTGTTATGTTTGAATAATCTGCGGTCTGACCGCTTGCTTCGATCGCGTGCTCGCTGTCGTTAAAGTTGCTTATCTCATTGTCTGACGACATGTTGGATACTGATACCACTTCGGTATTTGTTGTTCCTGTTGTTGTCTTATTTGCGGATGTATTGCAAGCCGTAGCACAGAGCATAATCGAAGCCGATATAGCCGCTGCGATCAGATATGTAAATTTTATGCGCTTCATTGCCGTGAACCTCCTGTTGTGTTTTATAGCTTAAGATTACGGGACCAACCTTTAGCGAACTTTAAGTTTATTCGGGCAAAATTGAGTGAATGGTATAATGGAGCTGTACTTGTGACGATTGTGCCTGATCATTGAAAGAGGTGATCTAATGGGAATCAAAGCCGCTTACATGGTGCCTCATCCGCCGCTTATCGTACCGGCAGTCGGAAGAGGCGGCGAGAAAGAGATCGAAGCGACCACCGGCGCGTATGAACGCGTTGCTGAAGAGATTGCGAAGATCGCTCCCGATACCATCGTTATTACGAGTCCCCATTCAGTGATGTACGGCGATTATTTTCATGTATCGCCCGGCAAAGGAGCGACCGGCAATTTTGCAAGATTCGGCGCGCCCCAGGTGAAATTTTCCGAGACCTACGATGACGAATTTGTCGAAAACCTTGAGATAATGACTGACAGCGAAGGATTCCCCGCGGGCACTCTCGGAGAGCGCGAAAAGGAACTCGATCACGGCACGATGGTTCCCCTGTATTTCATCAGAAAACACTACCAGGGCGGCAAGATCGTCAGGATAGGTTTGTCGGGACTTCCTCTGGCCGACCACTACAGATTAGGTATGTATTTAAAACAGGTCGCAGAAGACATGGACCGCAACACGGTCATTGTCGCAAGCGGCGACCTGTCACACAAACTTCAGGAATACGGACCGTACGGCTTCGATCCTGCAGGTCCCGTATACGATGAGAAGATAATGAAGGCTGCCGGATCGTGCGATTTCGGCGGCATGATGGAGTTCGATCCCAAACTCCTTGATAACGCCGCGGAATGCGGACACAGATCGTTCGTGATCATGGCGGGAGCGTTCGACGGACTTGACGTTAAGTCGGAGGTCTTATCGCATCAGGATGTGACGGGCGTTGGCTACGGAATATGTATTTTCGAGCCCGGCGCGAAAAATGAGAGCAGGCAGTTTCTTAAAGCCTTGGAAGGGAGGGTAAGATCCATGGACCGGACAGCATACGTAAAACTCGCCAGAGCAACGATCGAGCAGTACGTAAGGACAAAAAAGATACTCAAATTCCCAGACGATCTCCCGTCCGGACTTGCCGCAGAACTGCCGCCCGAGGCATCAACTGACAGGGCGGGAGCATTCGTATCCGTGCATAAGAACGGAATGCTTAGAGGCTGCATCGGAACGATAGGACCCGTTCAGGATTCGATCGCGGAAGAGATAATCAGCAACGCGATCAGCGCGGTATCAAGAGACCCGAGATTCGACAGGGTCAGGGAAGACGAACTGGGTCTTCTTGAGATCAACGTTGATATCCTCGGTCAGCCCGAATATATCGACGGTCCCGAACAGCTTGACGTGAAGCGTTACGGCGTCATCGTATCGTGCGGCATGAAAAGAGGTCTTCTGCTTCCCGATCTTGAGGGCGTTGATACCGTTGAAGAGCAGATAAGCATCGCGATGCAGAAGGGCGGGATCGGTACTGACGACAAATACCGTCTGCAGAGATTTGAGGTCGTAAGGTACAAGTAATGACTGTTTGCAACGTATGCTTCAGACACTGTGATATAGCCGAAGGCAAGACCGGCGCCTGCAACGCAAGGTCGTGCAGGGACGGCAAGATCGTCCCCGAGAACTACGGACGTTATACCTCGCTTGCATTAGACCCGATCGAGAAGAAACCTTTGGCGAGGTTTTACCCCGGTTCGTACATCCTCTCTTACGGGAGCTTCGGGTGCAATCTGTTCTGCCCGTTCTGCCAGAACTGCGACATCTCAAGGTCTGACGGCAGTGAGTTTGAGGAAGTGATAACGCCCCTTAAACTCGCAACTCTTGCGGAAAAATACAAAGTCAAAGGCAACATAGGAGTGGCCTTTACTTACAATGAACCTTTGGTCTGTTATGAGTTCATCAGGAACACCGCAAAGCTAGTCAGAGACAAGGGAATGAAGAACGTTCTCGTTACCAACGGGACGGCTGAACCTGAGATCGAAGAAGAGATAATCCCGTACATTGATGCAATGAACATCGATATCAAGAGCTTTTCCGAAAAGACATACAAAGAGGTCCTGGGCGGAGATCTGAACAGCACAAAAGCGTTTATCGGGAGGGCTGTAAAAGAATGCCACGTCGAGCTTACGATGCTCATCGTACCGGATATGAACGACACCGAAGAAGAGATGCGCGAGGTAACATCGTGGATAGCGGGAATGTCCGACAGGATACCTTTTCACATTTCGAGATTCTTCCCTCGGTATAAGATGAAAGACAAAAATCCGACAGATGTCGGTAAGATATATAAGCTGGCTGACATAGCAAGAGAGAAACTGAAATACGTTTACACGGGGAACTGTTAAAGCATGAAGATCAAGACAAAGACCATCAGTTACGAAGAAGCAATGGCACTCCCTTCATGGGAGCACAAGAAGCCGAAGAAGCCGTCAAAGCTGCTCGCGGGAATTGCCCGCATGCTGCTCGGAGGCGAGCTTAAGAAGGTGAATTTCAAGTGCGAGAAGGTGGATATGGAGAAAGCCGGCGACGGCCCCTGGCTGATCCTCATGAACCACTGCAGCTTCACCGATCTGTCGATTGCCTTCGAGGTACTCAAAGGCCGCCCGTTCAGCATCGTCTGCACGTCGGACGCGCTTGTCGGAAAGGAATGGCTGATGCGTTCTTTAGGATGTATCCCGACTCGAAAATTTGTCTCGGATATTACACTCATCTCCGACATGGACCACGCCCTAAGCGTCAACAAAGCAAGCGTTCTCATGTATCCCGAAGCAGGTTATTCTCTTGACGGAACGGGCACGAGGATCCCGAGAAGACTGGGCATTCTTCTTAAGAAACTCAAGCATCCGGTCGTCATGATTACCACGTTCGGCGCGTTCACGAGAGACCCTCTGTACAACAATCTCCAGAAGAGAGAAGTCAATGTCAGCTGCCGGATGAAGTGTCTTTTCACGCCGGACGAGCTTGCGAATACCAAGGTCAGAGAGATCGATGAAGTGCTTGATAAAGAGTTCACTCTGGACTATTTCAAGTGGCAGCAGGACAACAACATAGAGATCAAAGAACCCTTCAGGGCAGACGGCCTCAACAGGATCTTGTACAAGTGCCCGCACTGCATGACCGAAGGCAAGACTATCGGCAAAGGCATCACCCTCGTTTGCGGCGAGTGCGGATCGACTTATGAGCTTGATACTTTGGGAAGACTTAAAGGCGTCAACGTTGAACCGAAGTTCACCCACATTCCCGACTGGTTTGCGTGGGAAAGAGAGCAGATCAAAGAAGAGATCGAGAACAAGACTTATGAGCTTGACGTTCCGTGCGACATAGCGATACTCAAGGATCCCAAGGCTTTGTACATGGTCGGTACCGGAAGGCTCCATCACGACGTTAACGGATTTGTCCTTGACGGATGTGACGGCAAGCTCCACTACGAGCAGTCGCCAAGTGCTTCATACAGCGTCAACTCGGATTATTTCTGGTATGAGATAGGCGACATCGTTTCCATCGGAACGAACGACTGCCTTTATTTCTGTTTCCCCAAGGAAGGCGACATCGTAGCCAAGACAAGACTTGCCGCCGAAGAGCTCTACAAGCTTTCCAAGGGCAAAGCGTCGTCAGAATAAAAACTTCTTACCAGGGTACGAATTCCCCGCCGATGATGTCCTTTACTTCGGGGTCTGACAAGATTCCGTACTTTTCGGGATGTCTGTATTTGTCGCCCATGATGTCGCCGCTCCTGTGAGTTCTGAGCTGGTCGAGATCGAGAGTTGCAACATAAACTCCGGGTTCTTCCGGTGCTTCAAACACGCACATGTCTCTTGCTCCTTCCACTTCACGAAGCCATGCCACACCATCGAAAAGCGTTGAACGGCCATTACAGTCAGGCTGTCCCTTCGGGTAGTTGCAGGTAGCTACCGCGAGCATGTTCTCGTACGCTCTTGTTCTCAAAGCGGCGAGTCTGTTGATCTCCATCGGGCACGCATTGGGAGCAAGGATGAGCTCTGCTCCCTTGAGCATGAGTATCCTTGCACTTTCAGGGAATTCCCTGTCGAAGCAGATCATGGAACCGAACTTGACCGTGCCTCTTCCGAAGTCGAGGTCAGCAGTATGGAAATCTTCTCCTTCGGACAGCACCGCTTCATCCGAGAATGCGCACGTGTGCACCTTTGAATAGTGCAGTATCTCTTTGCCGGTTCTGTCGAAGAAAACGACCGAGTTCAAAGGCTTCGGGTCATTTGATTCAAGGAAAGTAATGCCTATCGCCATCTCAAGTTCATTTGCAAGATCACGGAAAGCATTAACAAAGCTGCTGTCTTTGGCAATTGCAAGCTTTTGCACTTTGTCTTCTTCCTCCGGAAGGTAGTATCCGTCGCTCCACATCTCGGGGAAGAGGGCCACGTCTGCGCCTTTCTCCTTTGCTTCGATACAGGCTTTCTTTCCGATGGATAGATTCTCATCAAGATCTTTTCCCGGAAGGATCTGCAAAAACGCTATTTTGATTTCCATGTCTGACCTCGCATTGTTTTCGAAAATTATAACATTAACGGGCGCGATCCCCGGATTGTCCGCGCGGCTGAATTATTGATATAATCTTCTTTGGAAGTTAAGGGGAGAACAGATATGAATATTACCGATACGATAACACCTGCCGAGTACATGGCCCTCCGCAAGATCGTCGGATGGAACGAGTTTCCGCTTGAGGAAGCTGAGGCAGGACTTGCCCATTCCATTATCTGGTGCATAAGAGACGATGCCGGCATGCCGGTCGGCCTGGCCAGGGTCATCTGGGATCACGGCTATGTCATGTACATAGCTGATGTCATTGTCATCCCCGAGTATCAGGGTCAGGGCTTAGGGCGCGTGCTCATGGAGAAGATCCTGGATTTCATTCACGAGCAGCTTAAGCCGGGATACAGATTCATGGTGTCGCTTTGCTCGGCAAAAGGCAAAGACACTTTCTACGAGAAATTCGGTTTTGTGGCAAGGCCCAACGACGATGTCGGCCCGGGCATGCATCAATGGTTTGTAAACGAAGCAAATAAGGAATAAGGAGAGAGGAAAATGAAAAAAGCGGTTGCAATGGTAATGACGGCAGCGATTCTGGTGTCAGTAGTAATCGGATCGACGGGATGCGCAAGCAAAAAGAAAGACGAATGGTACAAGGGCGCGCTTGCTTATTACGGCGAAGGCATCAAGAACGGCTTTGTAAAGGAAGACAGACAGCTTGTCGTAGCAGGAGATCTCAAGGATAAGAGCAATAAATGCGGCTATCTTCTGAAAGACCTTGACGGTGACGGAGTTGAAGAACTGCTCATCGGCCTGATCGACAACGGGATCGAAACAAGGTTTACGAGCGTGGTGGTACGTCACCGCGACTTAGGTCCTTATTGTCTTTTGAGTGCAGGCGGCGGCAATTACATCTATCTTTGCGCAGATAACGTTTTGAAAATGGATTCAACGTTCGGCTCTTCGGGCAAGAACGATTATCTGAAATGGAATTCCAGATCCAACTCTTTCAGCAAGATCGAAGGAGAGGGCAAATATCTTCCGCTCAAGTGGGAGCTTACCGGATTCTGACCGGATTATTCAGGGGTGATCATGAGGAAAGACTTGAGAAAAGCCGGATTGGTTCTCGTTGCTTCGTGCATTATGTTTTCGATGAGCGGATGCTTTGATTTCGGAGGCATGCTCAAGTCGACCAAGAACAGTGAAGCGATCGATGCCGCGATAAAGGAGAATGATTTCGTCGAGAAATGGACCGGCGAGATCCCTTCAGGCAAGAAGGTCGCTTATGTTCTTGTTAAGGAACAGAAGGTCAACAACAGCGATACCCTGCACGAGAACGTATATGAATATGATGAGTTCGCTCGCAGGATTGCGGTCCAGGACAACCGTGAATCAGGTTATCTGCGATACGAGAAGACTTACGACAACAGCGGATTTCTAGTCGCGAAAAAGCAGATCCGCGAAGGCAGACTTCCCGGCGCGCCGCTCCCGAATATCGAGATGTCTTTCGTATATGACGAGAAGGGCAAGCTCGTCCGTTTTACGGAAAAGCGCGGCGACGATACCCGCGAATACAGGTATCAGTATGATCTTGAAGGACACCTGATCGCCGTGGCCGGTCCGAAGAATGACATCAAAAAGTATGACTTCGACTTTACGGAACAGCCCTGCTATGAATACGTCGCGATGGTAAATGATGAGTTTGATGACAGCGGCCCGGTAGTAGTCAGACGCACCTACGGCGAAGACGGACGCGTGCTTTCCGATGAGACTGACGGTTCCACCAAGACTTATGATTACGAAGGCGGCAAGCTCGTCGGCTATACGAAGAAAAACGTCTCGGTTACTACCAAGTACGATCTGAACGACCACATCCTCCAGTCCAGCATGGGCGGCGGAAAAGAAGTCAGGGACTATCAGTACAACGAGCACGGAGACGTCATCCATTACGAGCTTACGCGTGAAGGAGAGGTCAGGTACAAAAGCGACCATGTGATCGAGTATAACGCGGACGGAAAGAAGACTATAGATACCGTCAACATCTGGAACAAGAGCACTGACGGCAAGGAATCGACGTCAATTCAGACGACAACATATACATATGATGAACACGGCCTTCTGACCGTTGAGGAAGAGAAGAAAGACGGCAAGCCTGTTTTTACCGGCGTGTATTACTACAAGGCGGTACTTGAAAATGATATTTGAAGAGAAAGAGATAACACTTAAAGACGGCAGGAAGTGTATCTTGAAGCCGAATTCTTCTGAATACGCAGAGCAGATGCTGAAGTACCTCAAGGAGACTTCAGCCGAGACGGATTTCCTTTTGAGGTATCCTGACGAGGTCAAATGGACGCTTGAAGAGGAGCAAAAGCTCCTGGACGGTTTTCTCGAGAATCCGCAGATAATAATGATGATCGCCGTGGTTGACGGCAAGGCCGCAGGCAATATGAGCATCGCAGGAATCGGTCCCCAAAGAAGGATCGGGCACCGCTGCTCCATGGCGATTGCGCTCTATAAAGAATTCTGGGGCCTCGGAATCGGCACCGCCATGATCGGATACGGTTCCGAACTCGCCGCAAAAGCCGGCTGGACACAGATGGATCTTGAAGTCGTATCGGGTAACGACCAGGCCTTCAAACTCTACAAGAAGTGCGGATTCATTGAGACAGGAGTCAGGCACAACGCCCTGAGATACGACGACGGAACCTGCCGCGACGAGATACTGATGTATAAGGACCTGACCTGACGGGTTATGTTAGAATTAATTTGATGCGTAATTGAAAGGAGAACACAAAAATGGGTCTTTTTATTGTTGAATGCAGTCAGACAATACCTTACGGCGATCCCGAATTCCGTTCGATCTATCTGGAAGTAAAAGCCGAGGCGCTTGTGGCATGCGCTGACCGCGACGGCAGCGACTCCGACATCGATTACGTTAAGACGATCATCAGTTCAACCATTGGCGATAAGATCCTCGATTACGACAAACAGCTGGTCTCATACAAGGACCTTCCTTCAAAGAGCACCGAGATCGGAATGGCAGTAGCATCCGTTTTAGGTGAGAGGAACATCACCGTCAATACATTCAGGATCTTAAGCATTGCTCCTGACGCACGTACCCAGGAGAGGATCGACAGCATTGAGAAGACAAAAGCTTTTTCCGCCATGTCTCCGCAGGATCAGATGAAGATGATGGAAGAGGCCAACAGAAGGGCAGCGGAGTCGCTCAGCAAGCTTTCCGAGGAGCAGCGCAGACAGGCTGAAGAACAGGCTAAAAAGTTGATGGAACAGCAGGCTGCCGACATTCAGAGAATAATGGATCAGGTCAATCAGATGAAGGCCGCATCCGTAGGCACCGCCGCTGCAGCAACAGCAGCTGTTGCATCTGCAGAGCCCCCGAAGAAAAAGTTCTGCTCCAACTGCGGTGCTCCCAGAGGCAACGGAAAGTTCTGCGCAAGATGCGGTAATCCGCTCTGACGTTTAATTCCTGTCCGGTCGCTGACGAAGAAAGGTCATCAGCAGAAAAATGAAGAAAACAGGATACATAAAACTGATCAAATCTTTCATTATCCTGACTGTCCTGGCGGGTCTTCTGACATCGTGTGTTTCTTCGAACGGCAGATATGTTAAGG